>Ga0114970_10000079_pt1 | contig 58913 bp, 48 predicted proteins | sample M_140205_XF_Meta_FD_87030 | JGI IMG/M metagenome (GOLD analysis project Ga0114970, IMG submission 87030) | Freshwater microbial communities from Lake Montjoie, Canada to study carbon cycling - M_140205_XF_MetaG | ecosystem: Environmental > Aquatic > Freshwater > Lake | place: Lake Montjoie... | reverse complement strand
TTCCTCTTCAGTATCTTCTTCTTCCTCGTCTTCGTCAGATTCGTCTTCCTCTTCAGTATCTTCTTCTTCCTCGTCTTCGTCAGATTCGTCTTCCTCTTCAGTATCTTCTTCTTCCTCGTCTTCCTCTTCAGTATCTTCTTCTTCCTCGTCTTCGTCAGATTCGTCTTCGTCAGATTCGTCTTCTTCCTCAGTATCCTCGTCTTCTTCAGTATCTTCTACGTCAGATTCTTCAGTTTCATCCTCGTCAGATTCTTCTTCGTCCTCATCGTTTTCCTCTTCCTCTTCCTCTTCTACCTCATGGTCTTTCCAAAAGTCATTTTCTGGCAATTCTTGATTTTTTCTAGAGCTAAACTCCTCGAAAGATAATATAGATTTGTTCATTTTTTTTATTTTTTTTATTCTGTTACACCTATTGAAGCGGCACTTCCGCTTTCTGTCGCTCCGTATCCAGGATAATCTATTTTAGAAAATCCGTTGTAAACTGCATCTTTATAACCAACATAGTCATAAGCTGGTTCTGGAGTAATTTTATGAAGCCCTGTTCTATCTTCTTTACTGAGATTTTCAGGGTTCCAAGGATCGCTAGCTACTTTCATAAAGTCTTTGTAGCTTAGGATCTCTCTTTTTTTTACGTTCTTCTGATTCATAGTTATTCTTCTTTAAAATGACGGTAAAATTCCAGCTAATCCGGATTTCATTGCTTTTGCAAATATATTAGGATCTTTAGTTTCTGCATTTTCTATATCAGTTGCTAATTTTTGCTTATCTGAAGCAGTAACATTAGAACCAGAAAGAACGTCGCCTAAGTTAAATCCACATATTTTATCTCCGATCATTTGCTCAATGTTATTCATGAATCCGGTATTATTGATTGCGTTAGTTAAAGCTTCACGTAATCCAGCTGCAATTGTTGCACCCATACCAGTTTGCATATCTATTTTAAGACCTAATTTAGGTAATAAATATTCTATACCTCTTTCTTGTAATGTTTCAGAAAGACCCTCCACGATTGCTCTTGCCCAGTTTTTACAAGATCCCTTACCGAAATAACTTCCAAGCTCTGTAAAATGAACTTGCTCGATAACGTTTCGTATAACTTGATAGAAGAATGTAGGTTGTCCTGTTTCGTCTAAAGGCTCTATACCTAATTTTTGAGCTGCCCAGTCAATTACATAATCCTTAAACGTATCGGTAAAACCTCCACCTAAAGATCCAAGTAAAGATGAGAATATATTTTCGTTGATCTCATTTTCACTTAATCCCTCAGATTTCATTCTAAGATATTCGTTTTCTAAAAGATACATTTCTTTAGATCTACTAATTGATGTAGTCTTGTTAGACTCTGTAATAAATTGGGAATATTTACGTATTACCATTTTCTTTCTACTTTTATTCTATATATCATTTTATCTCAATGAATCTGATATATATTAAGAAATGAGTAGGATACTAAAAATAGATAATTTCGCTAAGGATTTTCCTTCAGTATACGGATTGGATGCTGACGGATCTTGTTATGAAGTAAAAGAACCACTTTATCTAGAGGTTATAACGGGTTACGAATCAAAAGGAACTATATCAGGGATTCCCTATTTCGGTCCTATGTGGTCAAAAATTAAATGTGATAAGGGAGATTTAATATCAGCTTCTAAAAGCGGGTGTTATTTACAGGCTAAGGGGACAGAGGGATACATGGAATGTAGGCCTTTATCAGAAGCACCAGAGGGAAGTCCTAAATTAGAAAACATACCTCAAGATTTTATAACCAAAGTGGGAAAAGATCTAATGAATATAAATTCACTAAGCTTCGGAGAAAGAAGCAAAATAACATCAGCTAGATTATTATTATGAGAAGAATATACACATTTAATGAATTTGGTCTTAATGAAAGTTCAGCTGCAGGAAATAACGGGCAGTTCTATACAATTCCTTTTAAATACACATCGAATGATCCTAAAAAGGGATATAACAGTAAAACATTCGTTGATGATTTAAAAACAATCTTTTTAGAAAAGCCAAAATTAGCAGAAGAGATAACAGAATTTTTAGTTGCAAATGCAGAGATTTCAAGAATAGATGATCTTATTATAAAGCCATTCTCTTTTATATCTAAATTAATTCCTGAAATAGAACGGATAATCGATGCTGGTGAATATGAGCCAGAAATGATAATGCCTGGCGGAGGTCTTTTGTTTATTAGAAACAAAATGTTTAAAGATGGGAGTGGAGCAGATTTCTACATAAATAAGAAAGGAACTAAAGTTGAAGTTGTATTTGATGACGATCTAGGAAAAGACAAGTCTGCTTTATTTATGGTAGATAATTTTCCTTATGATAAATTTGAATTTACAGAGGAAGAAAAAGAAGAGCTAGAAGCTTTGGTTAAAGCTAGGGGAACTAATTCTTAAATTTATTCATTATTAGATCTATAGATCTTTCCTTACTTATATCTGTACCGGTTTCTATATCTATATCATCAGAAACATCCGCAACTAGAACACAGTCGTATTGATTAGAGAAATCTTTAATATTAGCTTTGAGAAATTTTCTAATGACAGATATTTCATTAGTAGTCTCACACAAGGGATCTAATAATTCAGTCATTAAAAGAGCAATATTTTCTTTCTTACCGACCTTTACTATTGAAAAGAACCAGGTGAACACTTTCATATATTCCTCATCGTTCTTTCTTATTACAAGAAATCCCTGGTCCCAAAGATTGTATTTTGCACAATAGCTTTCTACATTTACTAATGAGTTATACTTCTCGTAAAATAAGTTGTTTTCTTCTATAAAATTCTCTATTGTTTTAATAGAATCCTTAACTATAATTCCTATCTCCTCTATACTATCAAGATTCTTATCAAGCAGAGTGTAAATAAGATCCTTCTCCTCTTCCGTTATTTTAGAAAGTGTCTTAGATGTAAACTCAGTGTTTTTATCAAAACTTTCTAAGTCTCTTTTAATAGTTAATAGCTCTTTAAAATTTTTCACAAACTGTTTAGTTCGAAAACTTTTCTTAAGCTTTACTAAAAATGCCATAAGAATATAATACTTATACTCGGCGTCTATTGGAGATTCTAAAAACCAGTAAGGCTTTAAGTTTTTCATCAATTTATGTTTTTATCTCTAATTATATATAGACAAGGGAGAAATTATTCACATTATAAGAAATATTTCTAAAAAGGTGAAACTCTTCTGCAACCAGGGACTACAATTTTTATCTATAAAATCCCAGGCTATGAATAATCTATATATAATAATCTTATGAGCCCCCAATTTTTAGTTATAGCTTACTACACGGAAAACACTCCATACGAAGCACTCGCAGCAAATCTTAAAAAGTCTTTACAACACTTTGCAATAGCTCATCACATAGAAGGAATAGCAGATCTTGGCTCTTGGGAAAAGAATACACATCACAAAGCATATTTTATTAAAAAGTGTTTAACAGATAGAAATCAAGATCTATTATGTGTAGATGTTGACGCAGTCTTTAAACAATATCCGAGTCTTATACCAGATCTCACCTGTGATATAGCATACAGGACACAAGACTTCAGATGGAGAAAAGACGAAGCCTTATCAGGAACTATATTTCTAAAGAATAACGACAAAGTTAAAAGACTTGTTGATCGATGGATCGAACTGAATGAAGCTACCCCCGCAGAAAGAATGAAGCCTGAAACATGGGAGCAAAAAAATATGCAAAGGGCTCATAGAGAAATGAGCGAAATTGATTATTATAATTTACCTCCCGAATACACTTTCATATTTGATCATATGAAAACAATGTACCCAGGAATATCCCCTGTAATAGAGCATTATCAAGAATCAAGGAATGTTCATAGAAATACGAATCAAAATCGTAATTTCAGGATAAGATAAGCATGGAATTAAAATATGCCGTAGTCAGCTCAGATTCAAATCCTGAATATCTAGATTTTTGGCCATATGTAGCAAGGGCTTGGAAAAGAATAGGAATAGAGCCTATTCTTCTTTATATAGATAAACAAAAGCCGCACGAGAGCGTACATGACCACGGGAGGGTAATATATCTTGAATCAATCCCCGAATGGAGTATAGCTCAACAAGCACAATGTATAAGATTTTGGGCAGCTAAGCTATTAGATGCTCCTTTTATAATATCAGATATTGATATGCTTCCAATTTCTGGAGAATATTATAAAAATGGTGTGGCTTCCATTGGAGATAAAGGCATAGTTTCTTACAGCTCTGATATTATTAAATACCGATGGTATGTAACTAATCCACAATACCCTATGTGTTATCTTGCAGGAGACACGCAAAGCTTTTCCGATTTATTAGAAATTGACAATAATTCTCACCAAGATTTTTTAAGAAGATTAATGAAAATGAATATAAGATTTGGTACAGATCAGAAGTTCTTTTATAATCAATCTGTTAAAAATAAACACATTACTATTAAGCATTTAGAAAGAGGATGGATAGAAGAGAAATATGCTACAGGAAGATTGGATAAAGCAATATGGCCAAAAACTGACTACAATGTAGATGAATATATAGATTGTCATTTACCAAGACCATTATCTTTAAATATTGGAATTTGTAAAGAATTATTTAATAAAATTAGAATAGATTAAATGAAATTATCAATAATACTTCCGACAGGTGGAAATGACCATTTAAGAAATAGAAATTTTAACGAGTGCCTTACTTGTATTAAAAATCAGACTTTTGTTGATTATGAAGTTATTGTAGTGGAGCAATCTTTAGATAATAATTTTTACAAACAAAGTAATCCAATTATTTCTTATAAACATATAGGAATTAAAGATCCGCAGGATAGAGGATTTAATCTTAGCTGGTGTAGAAATGTAGGAGCGAGAGAAGCCCAAGGAGAGATTATAGTCCTGATGGATTCGGATTTTGTTTTTGATAATAATTATTTCACTATCATTAGCGAATTTAAGGGTGAATTTGCTGCAGGAGCAGAAACATATTATTGGTGTAATAATGAAGATCCCACTTCGGAGTGGTTAAGAACCAAAGACTTTAATATTTTTAAAAAAAGAGGTGGCGGGCCTAGAGATCCTGTATTTCAATTTAGATCTATGTCTAGAGGATGCGGGTACGGAGCTATACTAGTTTATAATAAGGAATGGTTCTGGAATACTATGGGAGGATACAACGAAAACTTCTTTAGATATGGATGGGAAGATAAAGCAGCAACAGAAATGATTAAGTCATTGCTTGGAAGAGATGACGAGAGTATGTTTAGAATTCCTTACGAAGCTGCACATTTAAGTCATATGTCTAAGGATGTAAGAAATTTAAATACTAATGAATCTCTTTTCTATAAATTTACTAGAATGAATCAATTAGAGCTTTCAAAAACAATAAAGGAATTGTTTGTTGGTAAAAAATCGGGACCCACTTTATTAAATATTTAATCCATGGATAAGCCAATAAGAAATATATCAGAAAGTAGAGTAAGGAGAAGAATAATTAACAGAGTTGCTCCACCAGTAATACAGCAAAATGTCACACCCCAAACATCAACTAACACTCACGGGGTAAAGATCAATAATGAAATAAAAAATGAGGAAGTTATGATGAATAAACATCAGATAATAGAGTTATATGAAAAAAATAAAATAGATTATTTATCTCTTAAAGAATCTTGTGAATTTAATCTAATCAATAATGATGATGTGGATGTTTCTATCATAATACCAGTAAAGGGAAGGGAGAATTTTAACAAACCTTTAGTTAATCATTTGTTAGCATCTATGGAATTTTTTAAAGAAAAAACATATTCTATAACATTCGTAGAACATAGCGAAACAGCTAATCATAAGGAATTATGCAAAGGATTAGCTAATCACATATGGATTAAAAAAATGGATAGGGGATTATTTAATAAATGTCTGTCAATGAATGTGGGAGCTTTATTTTCAAATAGAGCAAAGTATTATCTTTTTCACGATATAGATCTTCTAACTGACCGTCAATTTTTTCATAATATTTTTCAGAATCTTGCACGTATTCCTGAGGGATGTGCATTACAATCTTTTGGGGGAAGAAGGGTTATTGCAATGAATAATGATTTAACTGATAGAATATTAAGAAATAGAACTAGGATAGAAGATGTAATACCAGGAAGCTACGAATCCCAGTATTGTCCTCCCGGAGCTCCCGGAGGATCTATATTTATTAGTCATAATAGCTTCTATAGAGTTGGTGGATTTGATGCTGAATTTTTTCATAGTTATTCTTGCGAAGATGCTTTCTTCTACCATAAATTAGAAATAACAGTTGGCATACAGGGATGTGACAACCCGTTGGTTGATGTTTTTCATATGGATCACCCAAGAACTAATGGATCTGATAATCCTGATAGACACATTCAAAATCTCACATATGCTGGATTTAAAAATATGTCTTCTGATGATAAAACGAATTTCATAACACACATTTCAAACAATTTTAAAAATAACATAAAATGAGAAAAGCATTTGAATATTTCGATAAAGTATTCTTGATAAATCTTGATAAACGTAAAGATAGATTAGATAGATGTAATAATATATTCGAACAGAATTCAGTAATGGATTTAGTTGAAAGATTTCCTGGTATAGTTCCTAATCCTTCTGATGACATACCATATACTAAGGACACTGAAAAAATAAAAATACCTTTATATGGGTGTTTATTATCCCATATAAATATTATCAAAAGAGCAAAGGAAGAGGGCCTAAAATCTGTATTGGTGTTAGAGGACGATGTTGATTTTATTAATATAGATTCAATTGACAGATCTGTTGATCAGTTAAAAAATAGAGATTGGAGTCTTTTTTATCTTGGCGCAAACACACATGTTCCTTTAAATAAAGAGGATGAAAATCTTTTAGCCTTAAAAAAAGGATTTGCAACTCATGCAGTAGCATATCACGAGAGCTTCTATGATTATTTTATTGAAAACTTTGAACGGAGAAATATACCTATAATAGATGTATGGCTTTCTGATTATGGGCAGGAAAACTTTAAGAGCTACTGTACTTTCCCTATAACTGCAGTACAAGCTAGTAACCATAGCGATATACATGACGCATTTGCAGATTACAGTTGGATGGAAGGTAAATTCAAGGATAACACCAAACATCTATTATAATGAAGAAAAAAAGAATATTAATTACAGGAGCCACTAGCGGTATAGGTGAAGCCACTTTTAAACATGCTGTAAAAAATGGTCACACTGTTTTTATTACTGGAAGAAACGAAAAAGTTCTTAAAAAATTAGCTGATGATAATCCTGGTACTTTTTATTTAAAAGCGGACGTAACTAATTCAGATGATGTAAAAAACCTATCTATGGATGTTGTTAAAAAAATAGGTGGTGTTGATGTTTTATTAAATAATGCAGGAATAGGAATATTCGATAATCTAATAGATTCTGAGTTAGATGATTGGCACAAAATGATAGATGTTAACGTTAAAGGGGTATTAAACGTGCTTTATTATTTCCTACCATATTTAATAGAATCTAATGGACAGGTAATAAATTTAGGATCAGTAGCTTCACATCATGTATTTCCTGAATCTGGAGTATATTGTGCTACTAAGCATGCGGTACTTGCTATTAGTGAAAGCCTAAGAGCTGAACTTTCTAAAAAGATAAGAGTGACTACAATTAGCCCTGGATCTGTTAATACCCCTTTCATAGATCAAACTAAAAATTCTGATATTCTTACTAAATTTAAACCTAGCTTTGAAAATGGTATGACAGCAGAATGGGTTGCATCACAGATAATGAGTACAATAGAGGTGGAAGACGGAATGAACATAAGTGAAATAATTATAAGACCATTTCAAATCAAAAAATAATATGGAAAAAATATATTCAAACGTAGAAGAAGGAAAACTATTACACATAATTAATAGATTATCCGAAATAGAAAAAAGAACTGAGGTTGTTCCTGAGCATAATTTTATTCAATGCGCTACTTTAAAAATGGAGAAAGATAAAACATTTCCTCCCCATAAGCATATCACTAAACAAAGAACATATGAAGCTCAGATAGCTCAGGAATCTTGGGTGGTAATAAAAGGAAGTGTTAAATGTAAATTCTACGATATAGATGATAAGTTAATTGCAGAGCCGGTATTATATCCAGGCGATGCAAGCTTTACCCTTTATGGCGGACATACATACGAAATTTTAGAGGACGACACTATAGTTTATGAATATAAAACTGGACCTTACGAAGGACAAAAATTAGATAAAGTATTTTTACAATGATAGGAGGAAATATACTAGGAGGGCTTGGAAATATGATGTTTGTGATTGCTGCTGTTGAAAATTTAGCAAAATCACACAATAACATTGCATATTTTCCTAATGTTAAATCGCATTTAGCTAAAGTACAGGACGATAGAACTAGGGTTTATCCTAATTCTGATGTATCTACGCAGGACTATTTAAAAATATTTAAGAATTTTAAATGGAACGATATAGGTAATGGCGACAGAAAAATATTATGCCCATTTAATTATTCGCCTATTCCTTACAGGGATGGAGCAATTTATCATGGATACTTTCAAACTGAGAAATACTTTACTGACAGAAATCACATTTTAAATTTATTCGAACCATCTGATTTTGTCTTACAACAGATTGAAAAATATAGAAATATTCTAGAAGGTGAAACATGTGCTATTCATGTTAGAAGAGGTGATTATTCTCTGGATCAAAATAGCAAACACCATACAAAAAATATGGATTGGTACAATTCAGCAATGAATATAATTAATGCTGAAAAATACATAATATTCAGTGACGATATAGAGTACGCTAAACAGAATTTTTTAGGAGATAAATTTATTTTTATTGAGGACAAGGATTACATAGAGCTTTTTTTGATGTCGATGTGTAAACATAATATAATATCAAGCTCTAGCTTTTCATGGTGGGGAGCTTGGCTAAACAAAAACGAAAATAAGAAGGTGATTTCACCTATGAAATGGTTTGGTAGAATTGACCCTGGTTATTCGGATGTTGATATAGTACCTAATACGTGGATAAAATTATAAGATATGAAATATAATAACGTAACAATAAAAGGTACTTCATCATATTTACCAAGTAAGGTATTAACAAATAGTGAAATAGCAAGCAGAGTAAATACCTCGGATGAGTGGATCTTTAATAAATTAGGTATAAGAGAAAGAAGAATATCTAATAGTGAAGAAACTGTTTCTGAAATGGGATATCAAGCTGCATTATCTGTATTGGAAAAATCAGGAATTGATAAAGAGGATTTAGATATGATTATTGTTGCTACGTCTAGTCCTGAAAAAATATCACCTTCTACAGCATGTACTATACATTACAAATTAGGAATAAAGAAAAACGTTCCTGCATTTGATATAAATGCCGTTTGTTCTGGATTTGTCTACGGGATAACTTTAGGAAGTTCTCTCATTAGCACTAAAGCTTTTAAAAATATATTAATAATTGCAACAGAATCTTATTCTAAGCATACTAATTTTGAAGATCAACATAGCGTATTTTTTGGAGATGGCGCAGGTGCAGTTATTATAGGAGAATCAGATAACGGATGGATTTACAGTGAAATAAACTCGAATGGATCTGGAACAGGTATGACAGGATTTGTTATGCCTTTGGATTCTCCTTTTATAATGAGAGGTAAAGAAGTTTGGGATCAAGCTATATCAGTATTGCCAGATTCTATAAACAGTGTACTAAAGGGAACTAATCTAACTATTGATGATATAAAAATGGTAGTTCCACACCAGCCAAGTATTAATATACTTAAGATAATTGCAGAAAAAAACAATATACCTTTTAATAAGGTTAAAACAGTAATGGATAAGTATGCAAATATTGCCGGTTCGTCTATACCTATTGCTTTAGATGAAGCAATAAATAATGGGGAAATTGAAAAAGGCGATAAGATATTATTAACTGCTATAGGATCTGGGTGGACATGGGGTTCTTTAATTGTAAATTATCAATAGGATGAAAAAAGGGGAAGATGTAAGAATAAGTGAATTAGCGGTTTTATGTAGACCAGAATTGATAGAAATGGGAGATCATATAGCGATTGACCAATGGACATACATTTCTACACAACTTAAAATGGGAAGCTATATTCATATTGCACCAAGCGTTTCTGTTATAGGAGGTGCACCAGCTCTTTTAGTTATGGGAGATTTTACTAATATTGGATCGGGAAGTAGAATAGTTTGTGCTACTGATGATTTCACACAAGGACTAATATCTCCTGTTGTTCCTATTGAACACAGAACGGTTATTAATAAGCCAGTAATTTTTGAAAGGTATGCTACTCTTGGTGTTAACTGTACAGTTTTACCAGGAGTTACTTTAGGAGAAGGATGTATAGTAGGAGCTAACTCATTAGTAACTAAAGACACTGAGCCTTGGACAATATACGCTGGAAGTCCAGCCCGTCCTATTAAAAAAAGAGAAAAAGAAAGAATAATAGAAAGTGCAAATAAATTAATGAACTATGAAGATTGATTATTTTAAAGATAAAGAATCGCTGGATATTCCTTGGGTAGAATCTCCGTTTTTTTATGAATTATTAAAAAATGATACAACTCTAACTGATGAGCAGAAAGAGATGTGTGTCAGTTATCACGAGAAAGGATATTTAATAATTGATTTAGAATTAAATGATGAAGATATAGATCCTATTGTTTCTGATATGTACGAAGCAATAAACGACGAAAATACTAAATATCACGCAGATCACTTTACATATACTGAGAGTAAAAGAATATTTGAACATTGGAGAAAAAGTAAACCTATAGCTAATCTTACTATGAATAAGAAAGTAATGGATACTTTATCTTTTTTATATGCAAAGGAGCCTTTTCCTTTTTCAACTATCAATTTTATAAAAGGAAGTAATCAGCCTTTACATAGTGATATTATACACTTTCATACGGTGCCTGCTTTATGGATGGTTGGTGTTTGGGTAGCATTCGAAGATGTCGACGAGACTAACGGGTCACTGAAAATTGTTCCAGGGAGTCATAAATGGAACTTATACGAGTATCACAATTTAAACCTTCCACATCCAGATGATATTGAAAACGGTGAAGCTGTTAATTACGAGAAGTATGAGAATTTCTTAATTGATCTTATCGAAGCTAAAAAAGCTGAGCCAATGATTGTTAAGCTTAAAAAAGGGCAGGCTCTTATATGGGCTTCTAATATGTTACATGGAGGATGTAACGTGGAGGGTGTTACAGATTTAAATAAGACGAGATTAACACAAGCTAGTCACTATTTTTTCAAAGGATGTAATAAACATTATCATCCTATGTTTTCTCGCCCATTAGAAGGAAGATATGCTGAAAAATGGTGTAACGATGATAACAATATAAAGACTTATCTTCAGAATGGGAATAATTAATATTTATGCTCCTTGGTTAGATTCAGCATCTAAAATGTGTGATATTGATGATAACATTAATGTAGAGATATTTATTGATCAAATGCCTACCACAAAAATATCAGAAGGATGGATTAGGATTATAAAAATATTAGAGCCATTTGACGATCTTAAAAAGAAAATGTTTAGATACCTAAGAGATTGTCCCGATAAATACAGCTTTATTTTAACTTATCATCAAGATATATTAGATGAGTTCAAGAATTCAATGTTATCTGTTACTCCTACTACTTGGATACCTTACGGGTATGAGTTCAATGAAAAAATTTTCGGGGTATCATCATTAGTAGGCAATAAGCATGCTAGTCCATTTTCGCCTAAACTAGATGGATATTTAACAAGATGGGAGGTTCATAAATTAAATAATAATATAAAAATACCCACTAGGTTTTATCTAAGCTCACATTCCCTAGTAGATGGTGTTGATTACGAAAAATCGCTAATACTCAAGGAAAGTAAGAATCCGCTTTTCGATACTCAATTTCATATTGCGATAGAAAACACAAATAAGATTAAAAATGCTTTTTCTGAAAAAATAATAGACTGTTTTCAAACTAAAACCGTTCCAGTTTATTATGGACCTAGTAATATAGGCGATTTTTTTAATATGAGTGGTATAATATATTGTGAATCTACTCAGGACATAATAAATAAATGTAACCTTTTAACCCCGGATGTCTATCATTCTATGAGAGATGCAATAGAGGATAATTATAACAGATCAATGGAATATTCTTCATTTAATAAATCTATTATTGATCAATCAAAAAAAATTATAAAACAAATATGAGTGAAGAAAAACAAACTATTGAGGAAATATTTAATTCGGAGATAGAGAGATGGCTTTCCGATAGTGGAGATGTTTATCGAAGACTTAATTATCCTGAGATGGATAGTAATTCATTAGTGATGGATCTAGGAGGTTATATCGGAAATTTTACCGAATCCATATATTCAAGGTACAACTGTAAAGTGATGGTCTTCGAGCCGGTTAATAGGTATTACAATATATGTAATTATAAATTTGAAAATAACGATAAAGTAGAAGTTTATAAATATGGTTTATCTGGAGTGGATCAAAAGTGTACTATATCCGTTACCGGTGATATAAGCAGCACTTTTGTAAATATCGAGTCTGATTGTGAGAAGGAGATTATTACGATAAAATCCATCGGTGATTTTTTTGAAGAAAATAGTATAGAGAAGGTTGATTTAATTAAAATCAATATAGAGGGTGGTGAATACGATCTTTTGGATTATCTTATTAGTAATCCTGAGATATTGAAAAAAATTAAAAATATACAGGTTCAGTATCATATATTTATAGATGACCACGAAAGAAGAAGATCTCTTATAAATTATGAGTTAGAAAAAACCCACGAAAGAACCTGGAATTATGAATGGGTTTGGGAAAATTGGAAAATAAAAAATAGTTAATATGTCATTTGAAATAGTTCAAGAATTCGAAAATAGCGTTTCTTCTTTTTTTGGTGCTCCTTACGGAGTAGCGGTAGACAGCTGTACACATGGTATAGAGTTATGTCTAAGATATACAAGGGAGAAAAAAATAAACGTACCAAACAGAACATATCTGTCCGTTCCATTTTTAGCAGAAAAAATGGGGCTAGAAAGAGAATGGAGAGATGAAGAATGGGAAGATTATTATACTTTAAATTATGGTGATAAAAGAATAATAGACGCTGCTGTTTTATGGAGAAGGGATTCTTATATTCCTAATACATTTATGTGTTTAAGCTTCCAATACCAGAAACATTTAAGTATCGGAAGAGGTGGAATGATCCTATGTGATAACAAGGAAGATTACGAAGCTCTTAAAAAAATGAGCTATGATGGTAGGATTCCTAATATACCTTGGAGAGACCAGGATATTGATACTATAGGTTACCACTATTATATGACGCCGGAGTCTGCTGAAATCGGATTATCTAAATTACAAAAAGCAATAGAAACAGAGCCAAGAAAATGGGTCTATACAGATTGGCCTGATTTAACTCAGATGAAATTTTTTAAAAATAAATGATATAAAAAATAGAGGGGTCAGAACATCTTATAAATAATAAAAATAATGGAAAAAAAAGCTTTTATTACAGGTATAAATGGACAGGATGGAAGCTATCTTTCCGAATATCTATTATCCCTCGGATATGAGGTTCATGGAATGGTTAGAAGAAATTCTACATCCGAGAATCAATCAGCAAGATTAGATTCTGTATTAAATAATCCTAATCTTTTTACTCACTATGGAGATCTTACAGATCAAACATCAATTGAAAAATTGTTAACAGAAATTAAGCCTGATGAGATTTATAATATTGGTGCGCAAAGCCATGTTAGGATTAGTTTTGATATTCCACAATATACAGTACAGTCTAATTCTATAGGGGTTATTAATATGCTAGAGGCATATAAAAGAATCGTTCCTAATTCTAAATTCTATCAAGCAAGTTCTTCTGAAATGTTTGGACTTTCTGTTGAAGATGATAAATTCCAAAGAGAAACGACCCCAATGAATCCAGTATCTCCATACGGATGTAGTAAAGTGTTTGGATACAATATTGTAAGACATTATAGAAGAGCTTACGGTCTTCATGCTTGTAATGGTATACTTTTCAATCATGAATCACCTAGGAGGGGTTCGAACTTTGTAACTAATAAAGTTGTAAAAGGAGCATGTGAGATTAAACTAGGTTTAGCTGACAAGCTAGAAATGGGAAATATGGATTCATATAGAGATTGGGGACATTCCAAAGATTACGTGAAGGCTATGCACAAAATAATTAATCACACAGAAGCAGACGATTTTGTAGTTTCAACAATGGAGACTCACAGTGTTAGAGATATGTGTGATGTGGTATTTTCCTATCTTAATTTAGATTATAAAGACTATATTGTACAAAATCCTAAATTCTTACGACCGGAGGAACTTCCTTACTTAAAAGGAGATTCAACTAAAATTAGGAAAGAATTAGGATGGGAAACAACTTACACATTCACTGAAATGCTTCATGAAATGTGTGATCATTGGATGGATGTATTACAAGGAATAAAATCAAATCGTTAATCTTTTAATTTATTTATTAATGAACTATAATGGTTTAATCGAAAAAGAAATAGAGTATTTAAGAAAAATTCCCACACAAAGAATTGGAGATATTGTAACAAGAATAAATTCCGATTTAAAAGGTGGAAGAATCATAACATCTGGAATGGGTAAAGCAGGACAAATTGCACACACATTTGCAACTACTCTCTGCTCTACAGGAACACCCTCTTTTTTTATACACCCTGCAGAAGCTCAACACGGTGATCTTGGTATGATAATGCCGGATGATATAATTATAGTTTTTAGCAACTCTGGAAAAACTAGAGAAGTTATAGAACTGATTGAACTTGTTCATTTATTAGAATACGGAAATATCATCTTTGGTGTTGTAGGGAAAAGTAATACTCATTTAGATCTAAGATGTGCAGACTATATTGAATTTGGTGAAGTAGAAGAGATATGTCCATTAGGACTAACCCCAACAACTTCAACCACTTGTATGTCTGTTGTATGTGATCTTATAGTAGTTGGATTAATGACAAGCAAAGAATTTACTAAACAAAAATACTCAAAGTTACATCATGCTGGATATCTTGGAGAGAAATCAAAAAAATAAAATATTAATAGCGGGTCCTTGTGTTATTCAATCATGGGATACTTGCTACGAGATTGCTATCGAAGTAAAAAGATGCGCTGGACTTTATAATTTTTATCCCGTATTCAAAGCTAGTTTTGATAAAGCAAATAGAACGTCTTATGACGGCTTTAGAGGCATAGGTATAGATAAAGGATTAGAAATACTTAAAAATATAAAAGAGAGGCTTGAAATCGGTGTTATTACAGACGTACATGATGTTTCACAAGTTGAAAAGGTAGCTTCTGTTGTAGATATTTTACAGGTTCCTGCTTTTCTTTGTAGACAAACAGATCTCATAGAAGCTTGTGCTAGAACCGGTAAACCCACGTTGGTTAAAAAAGGACAATTCCTTTCCCCTGAATCATGTAAATTCATAGAAGATAAATTTTATAAAGCTGGAGGATCTGTTTTAATCATAGGGGAAAGAGGAAATAGCTTTGGGTATAATGATTTAATTGTTGATGCAACTTCAATAAGCAGGTTAAAAAAATCTTGTGAAAGATCTGTAATAATAATGGATTGTACACATAGTCTACAAAGACCTAATGGACCAAGTGGTAAGACTGAAGGGAGAGGAGATATGGTGGAGGATATGGTTAAATTTGCTGCAGTTATGGGAGCTGACGGGTTATTTATTGAAACACATCCTTATCCTGAATTATCTCCATCTGATTCTGAGAATATGCTACGATTAGGATTATTTGAAGGGGTAATAAAAAAAGCAAGAAAAATATATGATGCAGAATAAATTACTTGATATTGTAATAATAAGTTATGCTAAAGATGACTATTGTAAATCCCTTACAAAAAATTGCATATTCTCAATATTGCTTTCTGAGGAAAATGCGGTTGATAATTTTAATATTATAGTAGTTGAATCTGAACCTGGAGTTAAATGGGAATATATTGCAGAAAATGTAAAAACATACGAAGCTCCACTTCCTTACGGATATCACAAATTCTTAAATTTTGGAAGAAAAAAAGAAAACTCTCAATGGGTTGCTTTATGTAACAATGATCTTGAGTTTACTAATGGATGGTTTACCAATATTCTCAAAGCATCTATAGAAAATCAAGACACCTTATCTTTTTCTCCTATATGTCCTAGAACACAGACCATGTATGGAATATTTGAAAATACAGGATATTACATGGGATACAACATAAGGAAAGAAATCTCAGGATGGTGTATAGTACAGAAGAGGGATATTTATGAAATAATTGGAGATCTTGACGAAAGATTCCATCATTGGTTTTGTGATAATGATTATGCTATGGAACTTCAGTACCACGGGCTTTCACATATTCTTGTAACAGATTCAGTTGTTGTACATCATGATAAAAACATAGGAAAAACAACCGAAAGGGTAGTTACTGATTCTAATCAAATGCACGAAATGACTATGGGATCTCAACCTATATTTATTGAAAAATGGAAAAATAAAATAAAATGAAAAGATACGAAATAATTAACAGGGTAATAGAGTCTAAAGGATACAGTGATTACCTTGAGATAGGTGTAAGAGATGGTAAATGTTTTAAGGAGATATGCTGTAAAAATAAAACAGGCGTAGATCCTAATCCAGTTAGTTCTGGCACTACCCATATAATGACATCTGACAATTTCTTTAGTTCTATCACTGAAGATACTAAATTTGATGTGATTTTTATTGATGGATTACATTTAGATTTTCAGGTTGACGTTGATATAGAGAATTCACTAAAACATCTTAAGGAAGGTGGAACAATACTTCTACATGATTGCAATCCTCCTACATCATTTCATGCTGATACTAAGCCTAATTTTGGTCCTCCAGCAAACGGTGAATGGAATGGAACAGTATATCTTTCTTTAATTAAATTGAGACTATATAACAATAATGTTAAACTAAGAACAGTAGATAGCGACTGGGGAGTTGGAATACTAACTAAAGATCTTAGTGAAAGTATAAACGTTTTCCCTAATGATGCAATTAGCTGGGATTTCTTTGATTCTAATAGGAACACAGTACTTGATATAATTACACCGGATGAATTCTTAGAATTATATCCGGTTGAAGTTTTAAATGTTAATTGAAATTATTCCATTTAAAACACTATAAATTATACCATGGACATTTCTAAAGGGTTTAAACTGGTTTTAAATAAAAGCAAAGGTAAATCATCTATAGAGATATCCAGGCATGATAGTCCAGCGATGGATAATATATTGATTGTTAATAGTATAGGAAGTACAAGATACGAAGACACATGGATTATAGAAAAAGATTTACCTTCTTGGATTACTTCATTAAAAAACGAGGGATTTACTGAAATAAAAATTACAGAAGATGTGGAATCTCCTAAAAAAAATAACAAGAAAAAAAAATAAGATGGAAAACGTAGAAGAAATCGATATAGAGATTCTAGATAAGGAATTATCCCCTTTCCTTTATAAATGGACTAAGGGAGATAACGACGGACAAGTTTGTGAATATGAAAATTTATTTAAAGATCCAACAAGTGGTATCATATGGATAAATTTTAAAGGTGGTAGTAGAATAAACTACGACCTAATGAACGATTATATGCTACAGGTTGATCCTTCGTCTATCGTTAATCAATTGCCTTCTCATTTGGATAATATCCAACAAAGTTCTCCTGTTAGAAATGTTATGGTTTCTGATAATCAGCCAAAAAATAAAATGGCAGATAATCCTATAGTTTCTCTTTTACAAAAGCAAAAACCGAATTGGGTAGAGGTGAGCATAAACTTAAAATTGAATTTGCCAACAAAGAATCTTTATAATGTTCTATCCTCATCATTTGATGATGCAGAAGATGAAATAATAGAATTTGTAGTTAGAGATCTAGACATCGAAGTAATCAAGGACAGTTTGAGGATAAATATAAAAGATATATATAAAGGAAATGGAGCTCAACGAAAAAGTGGAACAAACAGTAATACAAAAGACGAAGAATAGAGAGGTAGTTGAACTTGATGGACATTTATTTGTTCGCCAAATCAATCCTGGTGTTATTATAATGCCCTATACTTTAAACGATAATGGTTATCCTGATAAAATAGGCATTATATCTGAGGTATTAGATCAAAGACCTGGTGGAATGGCTAAGACATTGATCACTGGATCTCAGGATGATTCCGATGATAATATATTCCAAACTGCTGTTAGAGAACTTAAAGAGGAATCTGGATTTGACATTAGCGATTTAAAAAGATGGAAATTCTTAGGTAGCTTATTTACCTCAAAATTGGTAATGAACTCTAATCCTTGTTTTTCTGTAAATATCACATCAATGGTAGCGGAGGAAAAAACAACAGATGGTTCTAAGGACGAGAAAGACACTAAATTTGAATTAATAAGTGTTGACGAGGCTTTAGATCTTGATGATTCTTTAGTTAGTACATTATTTATTAAGACATTTAAAGATTTGTTTAACAAAAACCAAGAAGAAAATGAACCTTCCGAATAGAAAAGAAAGAAGAAAAATTGCCAAAGAAATTGGAGTATTTGGTAAAAATAAATCCATGAACACAGAAGAGGCTAAAGATAGAGCCAAGTCTATGGGTAATCTAATAAGACTTAGAAATCTAACTGAGCAGAGAAACAAAAATAAAGACCAAAAATAATTTAGTGTATTTTCAATCTTTCATAGTTTCTAAAGTCGACAAGATTAAAAATATTAATCCAGAACAATATGACGTGTGCCATATAGATGTTAATTCGTGGTTTAAAAGTAACAGCTTAACTCCGGATAGCATGAATGAAGTACGTCAATATATATTTGAAGAGTGGCTTCATAAAAAAATGACAAGCTCTAAAAATAAAATTTCTACGGGATGTAAATTAGTCATAATATATGACAGCCCTACTGATCCTTTTATTGATCTCCTAAAATTAAAAATATCAGAAATTTTCGAACACGAATTTTGTGATATTGTTTTAGCTGACTAATAAAAGTAGAGGTATATAATACATGGGCACAACTGACGGTAATAATAATTCTGGTAACGCTTCTTCTGGGGGTACTACGGTAACCGACATACAAAGGTTTGCTACGAACATCTACTCTTTTCCTAGTGATAAGACGTTTGCTACGTATGAAGTAGGTGATTTACAGGCACTTCCGAAGAGTCTTTTTTATGATGCAGCAACTTCTGACGGTGTATATAGGGGTTTATTTGCCTATTATGTTTTAGGTAAAGGAGATGCGGGTGAGACTGTTAAATACCATCAATCGGAAACTACTAAGAATATCTCTAAGATAACTCCGATAGAGTCTAGGAATCCCACTGCAAAAATGATAATAGACGTAACGTCTAGAGTTACAAATAAGGTACCCGCATATCTAGATCCAGCAAGCCCTTATAGGGGACAATTATATAATGTTAAAGATTTCATATTTTGTAAGTATTATGGTATAATTCCTAACAACAGGATGCTTACTTTAAGAAGATTTGCAAACCCAACACTAGATTCTCTTAGGGTTATACCTAACTCAAAAGCAGGGGATTTTATAGTTGGTGCGGATAAAAAGGTTAAGTTCGATATGGTAGACGTTCCTGATTTGGGAAGAATGCAGGATTTAACCGGAACCGAAAATACCACACTACCAGTAGCTCAAGCAGTTACTTACTTCGGGGGGGATACAGCTAATAGCTTATCCACTATATTAGGTATATCTACTGGATTAAATTTTACAATGGGTACACAGGATCCAGTAAAAAACGAGCAAACTGGGGACCCTGGTTTAATGAACTCACCTTATGGGGATTTAATAAAATCTTTTGTACAAAGCGGTACCTCTGGATTAGATGTGGACGGAATTGATAAATTAGTAGGTACTTTACTATCTCCCGAAAAAAGTGAAAACAGACTGAAAAGAGCTTTACTAGACGAAGCAGTAAGTGGTGAAGGACCTTTATCTAAAAAGATATTCGTTAATGTTAATACAGTTAACCAGATGTATTACAGAACTCAAGGGTTCTCCGGTGGTACAGATGGATTTACTATAAATTTCGATTATACCCTCTCGTCTGTTGGTCAGGTTAATTCTAAGCTTCTTTTCTTGGATTTAATGACGAACTTATTTTCGATAGGAACTGATTACGGGCAATTTTTATCTCCTGAGCTTAGATTATCTCAAACTAATACTGGATTAGGATTCCCTGGCGGACCTGCTGGGTATGCTAAGTCTATTGTTGATCCGATACAATATTTAAGAGATACAGTTTCTAAGATGTTATCTAAATCTACTGTGGAAAGACAACTTGCTGCAGAGAAATCTGTATCTGAAGAAATGAACCAAATGGTTACTGAGATTAAAAATTTTGCAAACGACCCGGATAATAAGCCATTAGGAAAAGATTCTAAATTATATAGATCAATATCGGTTATGCTTAGTGATGCTTTTCTAAGGAAAGTTTACTATCAACCTATTATGTTAAGCGGATATCCAGTAGGTGAGTGGCATTTAGTTGTGGGAAATCCATTGAATCCTATAGCAATGATAGGGAATCTAATATGCACTAATGTTAAAATAAACTTTAATGACGAATTAGGGCCGGATGATTTTCCTACAGAGATTAAAGCATCGTTTACCCTTGCACCAGGAAGACAAAGACACAGAGGTGATTGGGAATCTATGTTTAACAGGGGTAACGGAAGATTATACTTAGGTCAATTAACAACCAGCGGAGAATCCACACAAGCTTGGATTAATACTAGCGGTGTTCAAGTTAATAGACTATCATCTTTAGATCAAGTGGTAACTCAAGGAAGTAGCACATTGACAGGAACAGAAACAAATAGAACTCAATAATTATGTTAGGAATTGATATTATAGAAGCTAAATCTTATAGGACTAATCCTAATACTGGTATTACATACCTGGATCTAGTTGCACCCTCTTGGGACACTAAACAAATTAGATATGATCTTAGAAGTATTGCAATAGTAACTGATGAGACTGAAATGAGACCGGATCTTGTTTCTATATCGTATCAGTCTGATCATAGATATTTAGGATCGTTACTAAAACTAAATAATATATCGAATCCCCTTAGTGTTAAATCTGGTGAAATACTTGCGGTTCCTACGAATCAGATGCTAAAAGATCTTTTTACCAGCGGACAAACAGCTACTAACCAAAGACAAAAAGCTAAATCATTCAGAAAAGAATTACAGGAGAAGATATCTCAAGTAAGTCAGGAAAGATTAAACTATCTAAATTCTAAGAATATATCCAATCTTGCAGAAACTCCTTTACCTCCTAATATGCTACAAGAGGGACAACAACAAATTTTAGTAGAGGGAGGAAGATTAATATTTGGTCCAGATATAGGTCAATGTAGAGCTAAAGTTAGAAAGAACGTTTCTGTTACTGATATTAAATCTAAGCTTGCTCAGAAAAACATTTTTAAAAGATAATAAATGGCTGTAGAATTCAATTTAAGAAAATCTATATTACAATATAGAAATCCTGACATAGTACTGGACGAACTAGCTGTTGCTGATACTTCAAGCCAAGAAGGTGACAAGAACTTAAATGATCAAAAAGGTAACAACGTACAGAAGAAGTATTTTGGTATGGCTGAGCCACTTATCAGAATCAATAATTTAGTAGTTACTGGATTAACGTATTTTAAATTAGATCTTACTGGATTTTTACCTAAGATAATATTTAGATTCCAAACTGTTGACGAAAGATTTTTATTTACATCTTTTCCTAAGGACGGCGATATAGTTTCTATCTATATTAGGCCTTTTGGTGAACTATTTAAGCCTATTAGAATGGACTTTAATATTACTGAGGTTCTTTCACCTTTTAATAATGGTCCTTACGTTGATTATACTCCTTCTACAGGTAAGATACAAAATTATACTATAATGGGGGAAGTAAAAATACCCAAGTTATACAAGGATATATGTAAAGTTTTTAAAGGTAATAGTGCAGATGCTTTAATAAAAATAGCAGAGGACCTTGGTCTAGGCTATGCTTCAAACGAAGCTAAGACTTCAGATTCTATGAATTGGCTATCGCCTAATGTTGATTACAACACATTAATTAAACAGATAGTTAACGGTGCTTGGCTTGGCGAGGAGGATTACTTTGATTGTTGGGTTGATCAATATTACAATATAAATCTTGTTAATCTTAAAAAACAATTTGACGAGCAAAACGGAACAATAGAAACCATGAGAATGGCTTATGGCGCAGAAGAGGGTGGGGATTTACAGCCAGGAGCAGAGACTATGGAAGTTGAGTTTCCTTTGTTATTAACTAATTCTACTGAATTTAGTAAGTCTCCTTTATTTATAAAAGATCTAGCATTGGAACAAAATGCTGGTAGGATTAATAACGATTTAGGATATTTTCAAAAGATACAATTTTATGATGATAAATTAAAATCAGATAAGCCTAAAAACAAATTTGTAGAGTACAATTTAGAATCTGTAACTAATAAGGATCTAGGATCAAGAGATACAATCAATAAAGGAAGATTAGGAGAGGATATTTACAAAGAGGAAGTAAAGAAAACGTACGTTGGTACTTTGTATTTCGAAAACGTACATGAAAACTTCCAACAAGCTTCGATCCAGAATATATTAAATAGAAACGATAGTTATAAGATGCTGTTAAAAGTTAAAAATAAAGCATGGACTCCATTCTTATATAGAGGACAGACTTTTCCTGTTATCATTATGAATGAAGGAAGTACTACTGCATCGGGTGATTCTAAATATACTCCTGCTTCGGGTGAAAAAACATCTATTGCTCCTCCTGCAGACAAAAGAGTACCTAACGCTTTTCTTTGTGGAAATTATGTTGTATTAGGATTTACAATAGAATATACTAATAGTGAAGGAATGTATCAGACTATGCTTTTAGGTAAAAAACAATGGGCTCTTAATCCTGGATTGGCTTCAGATCCAAGGACTTTAGATTCTAAAGTTGAAGACGCAGGATTTAACGATCTTGTTGGGAATGCCTCAACTATTTTACAACAAGAAGTTGGAAGAATAAAGAGTGACATATTCTCGAAATAATTTTAAGAAATGGCAGATTTTATATCAGACTTTGGATCAGGATTAAAAGAAAATGTTCTTCCTAATGGAGATGCGCTAAACAGAAAAATAGATTCTCAGAGAGAGAAATTCTTAAAAGGAATTTCGAGTACAAAGCACGGTAAAAAAGAAGACCCAACCTATTTACATTTTAAATTTATTTTCGATCTAGGAAATACATCTTTAATAGATCAGGAAACATTTTTAGCTCCTTCCCCTTTATTTAGACCCTTTAAGCCTACTGCTACAGATCTATCTGCAGAAGCTAATGAGATAGGAAACTTTAGGGCTTCTCAAAAAAATAGTATTGATCCTACTAAACAAGGAACACCAGATCAAATAGCAAAGATAGACCAACTTGCAAGTGTAGGTGACAGCGGATTTAAATCAGATATTGATTTTTTCTATGGATCTAAATTTAGAATTGATGAGAGATATCACCACGGTGCATTTAATATAAACGGGGGTGGTGTTGCTTACATGGGAGCACAAGAGTTTTTAGCTCAGAGGTCTTTAAAGAGACAACAAATGCTTGACGCTTTTAGAAATGGCCTAAACTTTATTAATACTGAATGCCCTTATTATTTCCAGAGTGTATCAGGACTGGATCAATTACTTAAAACTGATATTAAAAACTTCCATAAAGCAGCAGGAAAACCAATGAGAGCTGGTACTCTAAATATAGAATGTATGGAATCTATAGATATGAGGATTTTCTCTCTTTCCGAACTTTATAGAAAAGCAGTTTATGATTATACTTATCATAGAATAATGCTTCCTGAGAATTTAAGAAAGTTTAGAATGTGGATGGTAGTAACGGAGGTTAGAAATATACAACTTAGCTACGGGATAAATGATATACTTAATCCTTTTTCTATCCCTTCTGTTGCTCAAGCAGCTAACTTCTTAGACAGTTTTAATTCACAAACTGGATTATTAAATAACACGCAGGGATTATTACAAAAAAGTACAAATACTGATAGTCCTTATAATGATAAGTTCGGTTCATATACAATGGGACCTTATGCTTTTGTTTACCAATTCGATCAATGTGAATTTGATTTTGATGATTCATTTCCTTCTTATAGTTCTATTGATAACAAAGGAGGACAAGCAGTAACTAACAAATTTAAGATACATGTAGGAAGAGTTAAAGATTATAAGATACAATTCAACCAGCTTTCTGATGTTATCAAGAAAAACGATAATATCCAACAAATGGTTCTTTCTGACGTATGGGGATCAGCAACTAATGACTATAATAATTATGACTATGTTGGGTCTACTGGTATTTCATCTGTAGATTTATCTAGTACAGCAAATCCAGGACAGGCATTTGCACAAATGGCTTCTAACTTTATAAACAATACTGTAGCGGATCTTAAGAATCAAGGTGTTGCTATACTGGAGGGTGCTTTGTTAGGAAACATATATGGACTTGGTGGATTAAATGTTGGTGCAGCTACTAGAAACGTACAATCGTTAGTTAATACATTGAAAAATGGAATACCAAATCCCTTCGATGATAATACGCCACAGGGACAAGGATTAGGAGGACCTGGAGAAAGACAATACCCAACTCTTAATGAGGATGTCTATCCTGGATCATCCACTGGAGTTAATGGAAGTTTAGGAAACACATTAACTAACCCTCCTGCATCATCTAACAGCTTAAACGAAGACTCATATCCTAATAACCCAGGAACAGATTTAGGTGTTCCTGATAGACAATATCCTACTGTATCTACTGATGAATATATTAATAATCCAGGATCAGATTTAGGTGTACCTGGAAGAGTTTATCCTACTATAGATCTTGACATTTATCAGAATAACCCCGGAACAGATCTTGGTGTTCCTGATAGACAATATCCTGTTATCTCTGACGATGCTTACGGAAACGTACCAGGAGCAGATTTAGGAGTTCCTTCGAGAGTTTATCCTGATTTAAATTTAGATGTTTATCCTACTAATCCAGGATCTGACTTAGGTGTACCTGATCGAGTTTATCCTACCAATTCTGATGATGAATTTAAAAATGTACCGGGATCGGACCTAGGAGTTATGGGAAGAGTGTATGAGGTTCCTGGAGGTGATGTCTATCCTACTAATCCTGGATCAGATCTAGGATTACCAACTAGAGAATATAAACCAGCAGAGGGTGATGAATACAAAAATGTACCCGGATCTGACTTAGGGGGTATTGGTAGAATATACGAAAATGTAAATGAAGACTTATATAGCAAAGTACCTGGGAGTGATTTAGGTGGAAACGAAAGAAATTATCCAAATGTAAAAGGAAGAGAATACACAGAATCAAGACCTCCTTTGGAGAATAATTTAGGAAGGATATATCCTACAACAAATGGTAATGAAAACTCTTAATAATTAAATAGTATAATCTTAAATGGGATTAGTAAATAGAGATAAACTAGAAAGACCTAATATTGAGATTTCTCATTATTTAGGTGTTGTGATTGATAATAAAGACCCTGAATTCAGAGGAAGGGCTAAGATTAGAGTGTTTGGTATTTTTGATGAGATTGCTGATACGGATCTACCTTGGTCACATCAAAGGTTTGAACAAAGCTACGGATTAAACGGAGGCTCTGGAAGAATGTCAGTTCCTAAATTAGGATCGGTTGTTCATGTACAGTTCAATAATGGTAATTTCTACAGTCCTGAATATAAAGCTGTACAGGAATTATCTCCCGATTTAATAGACGAAATCAGAGCAAGTTACGACGGTGCTCATTCCGTAATTTATGATGGTATAGAAAGACTGAAGATGTATTACACGGTAGAGAAAGGAATGGTAATAGATCTTAAGGATTCTAAAATAATAATAAGGAATGACAATTCCATATTGATAACCCATGCAGACGATACTTCTTCTATCGAGTTGAAAGGAGGAAAGATAACAAAATATGCGGATCAAGAAATAGAAAATACTGCAGTTACAAGAATCAAACATTCATCGGAGGAAGTTTGGATGGATGGTAAAACAACAAATCTTGGACACTCTCCAGTTTTTTCTGCTGTTTGTGCGGAGCCTTTATGGGACTTTCTTAAAAAATTAGCAATATCTGTAGACAGTAAAATGCCAGCCAGTCCGGGAGTTAATTCAACCTTAGCATCTAGTTTCGAACAGTTAGCTACAAGCCAAACAGTAAGGGTTACCAGAGAAAATACACCGGATCTTCCCGCTGTGCCTGCACAAAATAATTTCCCTGTTTCTTTACCTGCTACTGGAGCTGCTGGTACGACCGGAGCTACAGGAACAACTGGAGGCTAACAATGGCAGGGGATAACACTATAGAATCTAGAATAGACCAATTACTTTCTAAGGATTTTAGTAAGACAAGTACTAGCGAAATAGTAAATCTCATCACTGGGGGTCAAGATATTAATCAACCATATGTTGATATGCAATCTGAAGCTGGTTTTGATTCAGAGCTGGCAAAAAATCAAGAACAGGTTGATTCAATAATTAGTAGCTTAGAGCCAGGACCTCCTCCTATACCTATGAAAAAAATAGAGGAGCTATCTTGTAATTTCGAGGGTGATGAGCTTTATAGTAGAATACTACTAGAAAGCGTGAGAATTAATGATATTAATCTTTATAGATCTCTGCTTAATTCTAGCGCTTTAAACGAAAGAAATCTTAGTGCAGAAGATCTAGGTATTAAAACTAAAATATCGTCGCTTAAAACTGACAAAAAGCTTCCCTCAGAAGGTATAGTTAACTTCCTTAAGGACAAGGACAAATCATTATTAGAAAAAATCAACGAAAAACTTTTTGATAATGTTGATCCTTTATTAGTAGGTAAACCATCAAACTCTGGTTCTAAAAAGAAAAGAGAGATCAATATACTAGGATTTAAGATTCCTTTGGAATTTATCATGTCTGGTAAAAAAATTGTGCATGTTAAAATAGGGGGAGAAGAAAAAACTAATAAGCAAGCTTTAGAAGATATTAACTCTATGCTAGCTAAACAAAACCAAGGAGCAAATCCCTGTGATTTTGATGGTGTAGACGAAAATATTAACTCCGAAAGAATAGACGAATATGATGCAAATTTCTTTCCTGATGGGGATGATCCTATATTAGATCCCGATTGTGATACGGGTATTCCGGAAGATCCTATTACGGGAGATGTAATATCAACTAAAGAATCATTCGATGATATACAGGGTGACTTTTGTGATCCTCCTGCTTATGATTTTTCTGGTTTAAATCCGGACGATCCTGATCCAGAACCAGCACCAGTCGACGTAGATGCTATACAAGCATGTATGGATTCTGCATTAGATAAGACTAAAAAAATAGACGAAGACAGTAAGCTTCTTGCCAGATGGCAGAACATAGAGAAGAGCTTAGATGAAATACATTATCATTATGATGTAGTTTGGGAATATCAAAGAACCTTAGCTGAAACATGGAGAGCTAGAGTTCCAGTTTCTTCGGGAGGTGATCCTAATAATCTCGATTTAGCTATACAAATATTGACATATAGGGATCAAGAAGAAATAAAATCAGTAGAGATATTATTACAGGAAGAAAATCTAGGTAATGAAAAGAAATTATTTTTAGAAAATAATCCTTTGTTAACTGATAACATATTTAACTTCAGTGTTTTAGATCTAGAGAATTCATCCAATCTTACGGATTCTGAGCTTTCTGAAATTTTCTCTTTTCTTATTTCTGCTAATAAATCTCCTGTATCATATAATTCTGAAAGCCAAACATACTCTATTCAGGAGGGTGTAGATTCCTTTAGAAAAAATCAAGAATCAATAGTAGCTATATTAATACAGGGAAATTTTATAGAATCTCTTAAAACTGAAAGAGAAGAAATAAAAGCTTTAAAGGAATCAACTTTACAAGTATTAGTCGAAAGAAAGGGTGTTCCTATAACAATTGATGATCTTGAAGTTGGATTTAAAATTGTCACAACTGATCTTACTGATCCATATGGACAAGGATCAACACAGAAATATAAGAATGCTCAGGTTTTTGATAATGTTATTTTGCCTGTTTATACTTATGATTCTTATGGATATCAATTTCTACAAGACTTAAAAAAATTCTCTGTTAGATTTAAGGATACTAAATTTGATAAAGATCGAGGTGAACTTAAATTTACTCTTGCTTTTATGAGTGATCTTGGTATGCCTATACCTTATAAGAAAGTTAAAAAAACGGGAAAAATCTCTCTTAAGCAAACAGGAACAGATCCTCTGGAAGAGGTTAATGAACCAGATCAGGAAAAGATAAAAATAGGTAATGAGCATGCTTCTGGAGGGTTACTAATTAATTTTACACCTTCCTATTTAAAAAGCTATCAGTATTTAACTATAGATAATATTAAAACTGGACAGCCTGACGTTGCTAAATTCTATGATTATATTGATTCGGTTATAAATACCAACAAATCTAAGCAGGATATTATTAATAAGATAGTTGAAGATAGGGGTATTTTATACGGACAGCTTATAGAAAAATCTTCTTCTAATTTTTTATTTTTTACTGCCGAAGAAAGAGGGGATAATGATTCTAGAGATCCCGCAAAATTAAGGCCTTCCAGTTTTAATGCAGAGGGAGAACCCACACCAGTATTTACTGAATTCTATGGTAATTTTAAACCAAAATGGGATGCTAAATATAAATCAAATAGAGAGACTTATATTGATCCTGCCCTTTCTAGTTTAAAAGAACAAGCTAGAAAAGCGGGAGAAGGGCTAGGAAAAACTTTACCTACCTCAGATCAGATAGGCGTTCGTCTTTTTGAAAACTATTTTGACACAAAGAAAAAGATTGAACAGATAGAGGAGATTATACTCTATGCTGCCCAGAAAAGAAGTGAAATAGAAGAATCGCTAAAACCTGAAAATATAGAGAAATCATTCTCTGATATTAAATGCTCTAGTGGACAAACAAGTCCTAATGATCCTGAAAATTGTCCTCCTGCTTGTTGCGGGGAACCTGGATCTGATTTTAAGACTGATAACTATCTTCTTTCGCTTCCACCAAGTTCTGATTGCCCTACTATGTTCCAGAAGTGTTGGTGGAAACAATTTTCAAAGGATCTTACTAAAGTTGGTCTTCTCCCTTATCCTAACGGATTACCACCAATAGAAAAAGCTGATTTCTTTTTAACACAAGGACCTTCTATTAGATTAGGATTAAAATATTGGCCGGTTGGATATCTTCCTCCCGCTTTTATCCCGATCCCTATTCCCAACCCAATTGATGGGCAGCCTTTTATTAGAATACCTCTCCCTATGATATGGACTATAATAAATCCTATCGTAATACCTTTACCTCTAAATCTTGGTATTCTTGTAATATTCATTCCATTGATAGGAGGATTTATGCCTACACCTTTAGTTTATCTTAAAGAGTTCATAGGAGGTAATTCTTTATTTCTTACCGGGATAAGAGGACCTAGATTTATACCTAGAAAATCCGATCCTGAATTAAAGGATCCAATGGAAAAAATAAAGCAACTTTTGTCTTTTGGAGTTCCCGATAAATTAATTCCTCTCCCTGGATTTGGTCTAGATAATCTAGATTCACCCGCAAGAATATTAGCGGATCTTCAGTCCAATTTAACTAAGATATTTGATAGTGTTCCCCCTCCAGGTAATTTGGATCAATTAAGACAGCTACAAGATAAAGAATTGGAGATCAAGAAAAAAATAGATGACGAAACTAAGAACTATCTAAAGAAAGAAGCTTTACTTGATATTCCCAAGCCTGATTTAGAAGGACAGAGAGAAGAACTAAAAAACCTAATCACCTCTAGAAAAAATGCTCTTAAACAGGTTATTATGGATTATATCGATAAAGGTATACCTGATCCTAAAGCTGTATATTTTCCTAAGGATAAAGATAAACTTAAAATCGATATTCCTGGTATTGTAAAATCACTTAGAATACTAAAAGAAATGAAAGCAAGTTTTGTCCCTATCAAATGCTCAGGAACTATAGATTTTAAAGACGAGATAAGAGAGGTACTTAAACTTTTAAAAATACCTACGCCTCCTCAGTATATCCTTGATAATTTTAATGTATCTAATGCTAATAAGATTTTCTTAAAATCTGATAAAGATCCAAGATTGATGACAGATGAGGAATTCAGAAATCTTGTTTTGGAAATAAGAGGAACTTCTTTAATAATAACACAGATTCTATTAAGGGGAAATAAATTCTCTGTACTTAAAAAAATCAGGAAAGGTGCATTTTCTATAACTGAAGAATGTGAGCTCCAAGGTACTTTTGCTTTCCCTGCAGTTAAACTAACAAATTCTGCTCCTTTCCCTCTAAGATTTTTAAGGAAGGGTGATCCTGTATTAACTGCCATGTATCTTAGAATTATGGAAGGCATGATTAAGATCGAATATACAAGGGAAGATTTTGCTAGGTATGTTAGATATTTTGGAGAATCCCCTGAGTTAGTAATCAGAGTTAAAGATTTAAAAAAATTGGTTTCTAAGAAGATAGGATTAAGTAAAAGAGGACCTTTCGATCCTGAGAGACCTATAGATCTTGAGGAACCTTTAATATCTAGCTATCCACATCCAGAAGGACCCTTATGTTGTCTCGAATCATTGAATGGAGGATTTGGTAATGCTATAGCAGCATTTGAGCTTCCCACGGTATTTCCTGTAAAACAGGACCAAATAACACAAACACCAGGAGCAGGAGGTATAATACAAGTTACTATACCAGGATCTAAAATAAAATCATTCATAAAAACTGCTATAGGGGAACTTTTAGATAGCGGGGCTTTGGAAAAACTACTGCCTGAGCTAAGTGATGTGAATTCACCTAAATTTACTAATCTTGATCCCAATGATATACAAAAAATAGCAAGGAATTTAGTTAGGGATGTACTTAATCCAGAATCTCCTAATATACCTCCTTTTTTAGAACTAACTAAAATTCCAGTTCTTCCTCCTGCTAGGCCTACAGATTTAATAGAACAAGCACTAATTGGTATGGGTTCTCCTCCTCCTGCAAGAATAGTTTATAGCCTTTTTTGGAAATATTTTAAGAGTCTTCCTAAAACACCTTTAAGCGATAAAATAACATTACCTACTATAGAAATATCAGCAAATATACTAAGTAAAATACCTTGGCCTTTAACTGTGCTAATCGGGAGAAATTTATTAAATATTATTAATCCTATAGCTATGTCAGATGATCATCCTGTATGGAGAAGAATGAGTGTTAAGAACCCTTATTACGTGGTGTATTTAGATGAGTTCTTAAGAAGCGCTGCAGATGTTTCTGGATTATATAAATTTTTCCTGGGTGCTGCAGATCCTACTTATCCTATACCTGAATTACAGACAGAGTTAAAAAAGGAATTTAATGTGAAAAAATATTAATTTCTTGGAAATTTTAATACATACTAATACTACAATACATACAAACCTCAATAGAATGAAAAATAAAAACTATAGCTGCTTTGAATACACTGCAGAGGAAAGAGAAGATCTTGAATCGATTTACAATAAATCTTTTCCTGATCAGATTGGAAATTTTTTCGGAAAGGATTTACAAGAAAACAGTTCGGAAAGAATTATGATTACTGATTTTGATGCGAGTAAAGGAGTTGCTTTAGGAGAAACCCCTTTCGGTCAAACCATTATTATAGATATTAGAAAGGAGGAAAAGCATATGAGAAAGCTTGGATATCCTTCTATAGAAATAACACCAGGACAGATTCTGGATGTTGTTATACACAAAGATCTTTCTGGCGCATTTAACGGTTCTGTTTCTGCAGGATACGAGAAAGCACTTAAAGCTGAATTACACAGATCTATTAAAGAAGAAGATTGTGCATTTAAAGTTAAAGTTAAGAATGTTTGTAACGGAGGATTCATGGTGGATCTATCTGGTATCGAATGTTTCTTACCTGGAAGTTTAGCAGCTGCTAATAGAATTATGAATTTCGCAGACTATGTTGGAAAGCAATTAACGGTTATGGTTGAAATATATGATTCTAAAAGAGATATCTTTGTAGTTTCCTTTAAAAAATATTTAAAGAAAATTATAGATGGAGAAGTTAAGGGTCTTTCTTTCTCTAGTAAATATCAAGGAAACGTAACGGGAGCTTCTGGAAATGGAGTTTTTGTTGAATGGGACGATATCTTTACTGGTATAATTCCTATAGATGATTCCAATAGAGAAAAATTATCAGAACTAAAATCTGGTGATTCTGTTGAATTCTATGTAATTGACATTAAAAATCCACACAGAGTTGGACTTTCTTTGCTTGAACCTAACGAAAAACTTCAAACAATTCAAAAATTAAAAGATACTTCAGCGGAATCTTTAGGGGAAAATATTGAATTGCAAATATATAAAGGAGAGGTTACCAAGTTAAAGACTTTCGGTGTATTTGTTAAGCTAGAAAATGGTTTATCAGGATTGATCGAAAAAGAGAAATTGGTTAACCCTATTAAAGATTATGAGGTTGGTCAATTGGTTAATTGCTCAATCTCGAGTGTGGATTTATCCTCACTTAAAATACAATTAATAGAGCAAAAATAAATTGGCTAATTTACTTTCTAATGATTTTTTCTACTCTGCAAAATTAGGATTTGAATTTGAGTTTTTCAGTAACTTAAATAGAACAGAGATAGCGGACGAATTAGGGAAAGATCTAGGAAAGAAAATACTTCTTTTTAACAAATACCATTCTAATTTTAAGCCTACCAAGGACATCTTTAAATTAGAACCAGATTACTCAGGAGGATCCAAGATGGTCGAAATGATCACGGGTCCTCTTCCTTATTTTGAGGCAATTACTATTTTAATTAAAACATTAAGATGGATAGATCTAAATGGATATACTGATAAAAAATGTGCTTTCCAGTTCGGTGTTAGTATAGACACTTCTATTTTTCCCGATGTGCCTCCTGTTGCACAGCTTAATATACTTAAGTTCATTCTAGGGTTTGATGAGAATGTTGTATATAAAAGATTTCCAGATAGTGTTAGCTCTCTTTATGCTAAATCTATAAAAAGAATACTTCCTTCTAATAAGTTTGTAGATCCTTCAAATATTTCTTTTATAGATAAAAATCTATTTGAAGTACCATTAGAAAAAAATATGGGAATAAACTTCTTAAAATTACCTGAAGGTTATTTTGAAGTTAGATATTTAGGAGGATCGGATTATCAGAAAAGATATAGCTCAATCAAAGAAGTTATTGATTATATAATAACTTATACCGTACAGTCGTTAAAAACAAATGACGGATTCTCTGATAATGATCTAAAGATTCTAAAAATGTTTTTAGGAGAGATCTATAAAAACTCTTCAACCTTTGTTACTCCTGAAGCTTTTCAGAAAAACTATCCACATATGAATATTATGATTGATATGAGATCTGACCCACAGATTCTTAGATCTTTCTTTTTAAACATTAGAGAAGTTCTTTACGATTTGATAGTTGAGAATAACATCAAGGAGGGATTAGTTAATTATGATAGCAATCTAGGTAAATTTCAGTTAAAAGAGATTAAAACTTCTAAAGCATATCTTTTAAAAGATTACGATATTCTAGAAAGTGAAATTGCAGGTAACTTGTTTAATTGTAGATTGTTTAACTGTAAGATCAATGATAGCACTTTAGAAGAATGTGATTTACTTACCAATAACGAGATTTACCGATCTAAAATAATGTACTCTGATGTAATGTTCAGTAACTTTGTACATGATAGCTATATAGACAATAAGGACAAAGAAATAAACTGCGAAGTTTATGGAGGTATTATTAGATCAGGATTTATTGGTAAGTTAGCTACTCTATCACCAGAAACAGAAGTAGTAAAAGACCCTGAGGATGATAAAAAAATGAAAGGAAGTTCTAAGAAATTAAAATTCCCTAATAGAAATGAATCAGATGCTTTAACCAGTCCTATTAAGTTCAGTAACAATAATAGTAAGCCATCAGGAATCCCTGGTGTAAACTTCAAACCAAATAATTAACGGTAATGACAGAAGCAGATCTAATTCAAGAGGTAAAAGATGAAATCTCTCACTCTTGTTCGCTACCTTACAATCTTAACGACCAGGAGATAAAAAGGATCATCAAAAGGGCTAGGGCTTATTTTTATGATAACTATCAATATGCTGTGGAGGATAGAATATTTGTTTTAGGTAGGGAGCTATTTTCTGCACCCGCTTTCAGAGCAACAAGACAAATACAGCTTCCCCCTTGTGTGGTATCGGTATACGACGTAAGAGAGGTAAACGGGTCAGGTCTTACAGGTACACCAGACAAGGACTTTGGTGAATCTAAATTATTAGGATCGGAGCTTATGCTTTCCCCTTTTGCTGGAGATAACCTTGTTTATAGAACGGTTCTCTATTCATTCTTTGATTTAGCTAAAGCTTATTTGTTAGAAAGTTTTGCCTTTAATTATAATAAGAATACTAAAAAATTAACTATTCTTGGTAGAGACCCAGCAAGAACTAATAGAACTGATGGCGGAACTTCCCAGACACTTTACACAGGTATAGATGTTGGTGTTAGAGGTTGTATTGCTATACCTGAAGAAAATCTATACGATGATGAACTATTCGTAAGATATTGTCTTGCAGAAGCTAAGATTAATATTGGACGTTTACTTGGTACATTTGAATATAATCTCCCTGGCGGTGTTCGTGTAAACTATAACAATATACAAACTATGGGAACTACAGAGAAAGGAGAGATCATACAAATGATAAAAGACGAAAACACTCCCAGCTATTTTTTACAGTGGAATTGAAAAATATACATTATATTCGGATATATAATTATAAAAATATCCGATGTGTATATTAAAAAAAATTGAAGATTGGAGATCTAAGAGTGGTAAAGCTTTTGGTACTATCATGAGGGATATTCCTAAAAATCATGAGGATATTCAACAATTAAAATACCTAACATTATTTTTAGATAAAACATACAATTCTGATCACATTTCAATTCAGCAAAGATTTTATCACGTATGGTTTAGTTTTTATGAAATAGAAACTTGTCCTTATTGTGATTCCCCTAAAATGTTTGCAAAGAAACCAAAATTTTCTATAGATCGTTACGGGATAAAACCAACTAATTCTGTTAATTATTATGGAACATGTATGTCCGAACAGTGTAATAAAAAATACAATTTAGATAAGACTAAATCTAAAATGATGAAGAATCATGGTACTACTAATCCTATGAAAGTACCAGGGGATATAGAGAAGATAAAACAGAATAACAGAAAAAAATATGGGGTTGATTTTTACACAGAAACGGAAGAATTTAAAAATAAAGTAAAAAATACATTTTTAGAAAAATATGGTGGACATCCTACTAAATTAAAAGAAACACAAGATAAGAAGAGAAAAACAAATAAAGAAAAATACGGATTTGCGCACGTATTAGATAATCCAGAAATAAAAGAAAAAGCTAGAATAACAAATAATCTAAAATATGGAGGTAATTCTAGTATGTGCTCAGAAGAAGTTAAAAATAAATCTAAGGAAACTAATAGAAAAAATCATGGTACTGATTGGTATGTACAAAGTGACGATTTTAAAAATAAGTTTAAAGAATCTATGTTATCTAAGTATGGTGTTGAACAGGTTATGCACTATACGCCATCATTTGAAAAATCTTTAAATACATCGTACAAGAAAAAGATTTTTGTTTTCCCTTCCGGTAGAGTTGAAAAAATACAAGGTTACGAGGGATTTGCTTTGAATGATATTTTAGATTTAGGATATAAGGAAGATGACATTGTTGTATCTAATAAAGAAATAGAATCATACACTGGTATAATATGGTATTTTGATTCTGAAAGGAAAAAAAGAAAATATTACCCCGATGCTTATTTGGTTTCACAAAATAAAATAATAGAGGTTAAATCTGAATACACTTACAAAGCAGCATATTCAATAAACGTAAGAAAAAAACAAGCATGCCTGAATCTTGGAATTTATTTTGAATTTTGGATCTATAATTCAAAAGGAGAAAAGATGGTAAAATAGTCTATTACTATTTTATAGAATATATAGATCTAAGATGGCAAGATTTTCAGAAATTTATCCCAGAAATCCTGACGACCCAAATTACAAAGTGGGTCTACTTCACACCGATGATGAGGTTGAAATCTTAATCGGTATGATTAGACAGTGTATGATGACTAGGCCAGGTGAGATTTTAGGAGACCCATATTTTGGTATAGATCTAGAAGGATTACTTTTTGATTTTAATGTTGACCAGAGCACTTTAGAAAGGGCTATAAGATTACATTTACTTACATATGTTCCTCTTTCTTCTGGTAAATTCGATGTTGATTTTAAAATTGGATTTTTTAAGGGGGAAACAAGAGATGCTTGTGTGATTGATTTTGCAATTAGAGGTAATCCTATACTTGGTATTAAAATAATTTAAAATGGATTTATTACAAAAAAACAAAGCCAAAATATCAGATCTATTAGGACAAACATTTGACCTTATACAGACAAGATATGGGATGTCGGATCAGCTTTTTACTGTAGCTTCAGTTTGGGGACAGATTATATTTGTTCTTGATAACCTATCACAGTTTATACTTTTCTTCATAGAAGATTCAATTACGGAGTTAAATATTAACACTGCAACTAGAGAATCATCTATATACGGATTAGCAGCTTTAGCTGGTCATAATCCAACTAGAGCGATAGCTTCAAAGGGGGAAGTAGTTATCATGTGGAACGGAAAAGGGTTCGAAAACGTAGGAGGAAGCGCAGTTTTAGTACCAAATAATTCACAGTTAAAATGTATAAACAATGGTAAGACTTACTTATTAAAGTTAGCACAGGAATACACAAGATTAAACTTAGATCCAACATCTAAACTTATAGCTTCTATCGTAGAAGGAACAATAAATACCAATCAATATACAGGGACTGGACTAAAATTACAAAGTTATAATGTATCTGCCAGGGGTACTTCAAGTATAGAAAACTTTGAAGTTAATGTTAAAGTGAACGGTGAATCGTGGAATAAATACGAATCATTATACGATATACCTAGGAATGCAAAAGGATTTATTGTTAAATCTTCTTTATCTTCGGGTATAGATATTTTCTTTGGAACTATAGATTTTGGTAGACCCCCTTCAGCTGGATCAGTTATCGAAGTTAATTATTTAGAATGCACAGGATCATCTGGAAACGTATTAGTTGAAGATGCAAGTCAGGCTATTTTTAGATTTGACGCAGACGGAACTGATCTATTTGGATCTAGTGTTACTTTACAGGACGTACTAAAAGTTTCTTGCTCTATTGCTCCTCAATTAGGTGCAAACCAAGAATCTGTAGATTTAACTAGACTTATAGCTCCTAAAACTTCAAGAAGTTTTGTTCTTGCTAATCCAACTAACTATATTACATTCTTTGAAAAGTTTGGACAATTCTCTATAATAGAGGCATTCACAACATTCGATGATCAATATCTTGACGATGACAATATCATTTATTTAATCCTTGTACCAGATATTCAATTAACACTAAAAAGTAACGAAACATATTTTGATGTTCCTCTTTCTAGATTTAAACTAACTCAATCACAGAGGGCTAGAATCTATCAATTATTAGACGAGAGCGGGCAGAAGATAGTTACTACCGTTGTTAAAATATTAGACCCAGTACTAACAAGATATGTAGTTAACATCGCTATTACTATTTTTGAAGGAAACGATCCTGATACAATTAAGAGTCAAATCGTTAGCATTCTTAGTGATTACTTTTTAAATATTAGAAGAAGAGATAAGATCCCTAGATCAGATTTGATCGCTGCTGTAGAAGGGATAACAGGAATAGATTCGGTTTCTTTGTATTTTGTTGGTGAAGAAAACGAAGCAGCTAAAGCTCAAAATGTTAATTCTCCAGAAATAGGATTCGATGAATTTGGTGATATAATTATGAAAAATGACGAGATAGTAGTTATATCAGGTGGATGGGAAGATAGAAACGGTATCTATTATGATTACGGATCTGGTATGAATACACTATCATCTGTTAATATTGATGTTAGAGCTATTGTACCGGTTACTTATAATACTAAGGTTAATAACATATTAAAAAGCTCGTTAAAAACAGGAAATTAAGATGGAAGATAAAAAGAGTTGGTACGAATTTATACAATCCCAGAATGATATAAGATCTAACAAGGGATTTGATTATGAGGGTAAGATTTTTGAAAAGACCCTTTCTAATCAAGTTATGCAAGGTGATGCTAACAGGATAGATATCTTAGCTAGTATAGAAAGAGTGGTTTATCAATTATTTGAAACCACTAAGTATATTAAGAATTACATTAATTATACAGTACCAAAAAATAATAAGTACGTAAGATAAGATGACTACTCAAAACCTTTTATTTTTCGATAAAAAAGGAGGCCAATACAATTTTGAATGGAATGGTGATTATTGGGAAGGATCAGTTCTTTTTCCTATAGTTTCAGAGAAGCTTTTTGAAGTTGAAAACATATTTGTGATAGAGAAATTTTTAAATAATCTATCTGAATTAAAATACGGATTTCCACATGCAGATGGAATTAGTCCAGGATCTCCTGTTTGGAGAACTAGATGGGAGTCTAGCTTTGATGGTAAAACTGATGTATCATCTATTATTTATACCTATGAATTGGGTATAGATTCAAATTTAGATGCTCCAGTTTTAGTTAAAGCAACTAATGTTGAATTTTATCCAGAGGTTGTTCCTGGTGATGTTATAGCTTCCCCTTCTGGATTAGTAGTAACATCAGATATCAATTCATCTTCGATGCAAATAAACATTGCTTTAAATTCGGAGAGCGAAGGAATATACGACAGGACTTTAATATTCGAGGATTACAGTGATTCTAATAATCCTGTAACTATATTGAAAGTTAATTTTCATGGTGAGGTTGAAGGTGAGGACAGTAGACTATCTGTGCTATTAGACAACTTCGGAAGATCTTTCAATGTTTCTGATTCTTTTATAGTTAGAGAAACTGACATCAAAGAGGAATTACCGAATTACGAAATAATAAACAATAAGAGGAAAGAACTATTATTAACGGGAGAAAGTATATTCCCTTATTTAGGATCGTATAAATCTTTGTTTAATGCAATTAAGTTCTTTGGGTATTATGATCTTAGAATTAAAGAGTATTGGTTAAATGTTCACGTTGACAGTGCGGATGTATTAACCCCACTACAACAGAATAGTAAAATATTAAATCAGTTAGGTAAAACTAATTTAGAGGGACAGAATTCTTTACAATTAATAAGTAGTTTATTAAAGGATGAGAATGAAGGTAAATTTAAACAAGTTGAGGTATACGGTAAAAAGAGTGATGGTACTTTTGGATTAAAGAAACAATTTGAGGAAATATTTCCTTCCAAATCATACAAGAAAACTGCTCTATTTGGTTTATTCTATGATATAAATAGAGAAGTCGAAGGACAGGATGAGGATAAATACGGATATCCTATAGTAGAAGATGCTTTTGCATTTAGTCCGGAGGAAGTACTTATAAAACTATTTGGATTAAAAGAAAGACTTAAGAGAGATTATTTACCTTTAAATGCAAGAATAGTAGATATAACAGGTGAAGGAATTTACTTTAATATTTACAAAACTAGGGGATGGGTTGATCAGCTAGGTATAGATGAAATTAAATCTGGAATAGAGGTAGACTTTACAGTTTCTCCCGAAAATGGATACATTGAGGATTTAAGACCTTTTTATACTAAACCAAACCAGAGCGGACTTTTATATCCTAATATTAATGGAACAGAACTAGGTATAAGTTTTCTAGGTAATACGGTAGATCCATATTCATATTTTCAGGAATATCCTATTTCTTCTATACCAGATTTAGAGAAAGGTATTAATAATTTTTATAGCGAGGTTAAAAACGGGGTTCTTCCTAAATTCTTAGGCGACGGTGATTATGATTATCCTGGTTATAAACTTTTCTCTGACGGAAGTGATTATGTATTCCCTGCGGGATTTCCAGTAATAATTAAGGATAACACTTTTGATTTAGCGTGGGATGAAGTTTCTGGAGGCTGGAATTCTTTAGATACCACTATAACTACTACAAGTTTAGATATAGCAAGTTACACTAGTACCACACAGAACAACCCAGGAGCTACGCTTCAAACTGTTAATAGTACCAATACAATAACTTTGAGTAATTCATTCCCTCAGGGTATAACTATTAACATAGGATCTGGTAATAATTGGTTCGATACAGCTACTCCTCAAGTTCTATTCATTAGGGCTGAATCTGTAAATTCACCTGGAAATTTATTACTAGGATATTCTAGTGATGGTGATTACAATACTTCTACTGGTGATTTATTTATACAAGTAATAAACACCAGAGGGTCTGGATCTTATTCTAATTGGAATGTAACTCCAACTAATATAACCTTCAATCCTTATACTTTTGAGTATTTTGAAAACTATATACATTCTGGAGGATTCTATTCTTGGGACAGATTACCTTATTTAGACTTCTATGAAATAGAATGGACTATTTCTAAAGATGATGATAGACCTTATTATTTCCAAATTAGAGGACAGCTACCTGAGTTAGACACATTACCTCACTTCTTACCTTATAGCGGTATCTATAATGTACAATGTAGAGTTTGGGACACTTTAAATTCAATATCACTTGGTATAAAGAAAAGTGTAATTAATGTATCTAAGAGAGAGATAGAATTAAATACAATTACAAGATTTAGAGAATCTGAAACATACGATTGGAATAACACCGTATTAAAATGGGATAGTTATCCATCACAATGGTTATTCCCTGTTGAAAATACGGACACCGTAAAAAACATCTCTGACTTTATCCAGAACTTTCCTGAGTATTCCAATAATTACGAGGAAGGACAAACTTGTGAAGTTCTTACACATTTACCTGAAGTAAGAGCAACTGTAACATTCGATATGGGTATAACAAGTACTTCCATATCTACGATAGCTAGTGTACCTGTAGGCGGAGGTTATTCTCTTGCAGTAGTAACAACCTCTTCAAATCATGGTTTAACTTCTGGTGAAACTGTTTGGATATATGATTCAGCAGGTGATTCCTATGGTATTTTTCCGATCACTGTTTTAACTAACAATACTTTCGAAATACCTCAGGTAGTTATAACAACTATAACAGGTGGCGAAGTTTACGGAAGTGGTACAGTTAAAGTTATTGCTGATGGATTAGAAATAGCAAGTTGTTTGTTTCAAGGTGATATAAATTCAACTACTAGCTTAATTTATAGTACTATAAATTCATCACCACTTAATCCTAAATACAAGGTTACAAGCTTAGTTGATTCTGTAACTAATACAGGACAAAAAACGTTCGTTATACAAGCTCCTAATAATTCGGGAAGTATATGGAATGGTAAATCTTTAGTTTTACAAACTACTGGGTCTATAACTACAAGTTCGTCTAATATTTTATTTAGCGGAGGCTTAAATGAAAGAGATGAATACTTAAATTACGATTTTGGTTCCTTACCTAAGCCAGAAATGAGATATTGGGGAACTAAGAAATTAGCATGGGACACATTTGAGGATTTTGAGTTTGCTAAAGCGTATGCTCACACCTGGGATATGTTAGATTACCATAATGATTGGCTAGGTGGATTTGATTTATATTCTCTTCAATACGGGGATATCGTTAAAGTCTCACAACAAACACCGGGTATAGTTATGCAGGAGACTGATTCACCTGCAAATAATTATTTAGACCTATCTGAAGCTGCTGATCAGTTAAACAATTCGGTTGACGAGAATATTAAAAGATTTGACTATATAGTTAGAGGGTATTCTGAACTACCTAATAACTTCTATCCTAATCAGAATCCGATATCACCGGATCTTAATACTAATCCTGGACCTAAAAATATCTCATCGACCTTTTACAAAATACCTACATACTCTCCTATTACTTTTTACCCAACCTCAGTGGGATGGGACGGAGATGGAGATATATGGGTAACTGGTGAAGATGTAGTTAAGTTTGATGGATTAAACTTTACTACCTATGATTCTTCCAATAGTGTTATGCCTGGAGTTGGTCTACAAACCAATACTGTTAAAATAGACAGAAATGATATTAAGTGGATTGGTATAGAAAATAGTATGACACCTTTGGTTCAGCTAAACGATCTTCAGCCGACTCTTAGTAAAGCTTATTCTGTAACTGAATTTGTAGATAATGGTGGCAACGCAGTTTGCCCTCCAATAGATTCCAGCATTAAGGTAATAGAAATAAACCCTCAATCTGGAGATATATTTGCAGCTTTTGTTTCTGTTGCTTCACCTTCTTATGATGGTCTTTTATTTTATGATTCACATGCTAAATCTTGGCATTTATATACTGTAGCAAACTCAGATCTTCCTTCTGATGATATCACTGATCTTAAAATAGAGTTTTATGATATTAATAGATGGTATTTATGGATTACTACTTCTGCAGGACTAACTAGATTTGATGGTGTTAGATTTAAAAACTATAATTCGAATAACTCAGGTTTACCTGTTAATAATGTATTCTCGATAGCAATAGATAAACTCGGTCACAAATGGTTAGGTACATCCGCTGGATTAGTTTATTGGGACAAAATAAGATGGACTGTATGGGACAGCACAACTAATCCCGAATTAATCTCCGGTAAAATAGCAAATATAGTTGAGACTGGAAATTCTAATATATGGTTTACTGTAGATCCTACAACATCTCCTAAAGGCGATGCACATCTTTATTTCTTCGACGGGTATTATTTCACTCTAGTTTCTTACAGAAACGACGGTACTACCTTAATAAAACCTGATGGAAGTTATTATGGTAAAACTATGCTTTCTGCTCCATGGAAAACCATAAAAAATGGAGAAACAACATTCCCTAAGAATTTAATATTTCTTACTGATGAAGGAGAGATAGGAAAGCTTGATTATATAATCCCTCACATTCATGCAACATCTAAGTTCCCTGGAACTAATGGCTGGGACTTTGTTTATCATCAAACTACAATTCCTCTTCCTGCTATAGAGTATTTTAAAGACGCTCCTGAAGAATATTCTTTACTTGGGTACAACATGGTAGTGGGACCGATGGTTGATAACATAACTTTAAATTCGGACTACACTAGACCTATCATGCCTTCGGTTGATAGATACTCCTGGTCTAAGCCAAATTGGCAGCGCTACAACATTAATTACCTCAAAGACCAGTTTCCATCTTTGAACCTGGACAATGTCTTCTTATACGCTCCGCTACGCGATATTTTAAGTGGTAAAGCGACATACGAAAACTATTGGAGAAACTCACAAGTGGAAAGAATAGCACAGAAAAAATCTAGGGATCTATTTCAGAATTTCGAATGGGTTATAACCCTAGGAAATAGTGATCCCGACCAAGGTATTAAAGTAACTGTAGATCTAGATGGTGACGTAGTTACTATTGGAGATTTCAACGGAACTATCTTTATGGGCGAGGTTAATAATATAGGCTCTCAGGACGTATATTTAACAACAGCTGAACAAGGAGTTTATATAGCTAAATATAATAAAGGAGGAGTTCTACAGTGGGCAAGAGCAATAACTTCTACAGTTCCACAAGGACCTATTTACGCTAGATCTGTAATAACTGACGCATATTCTAATATTTATGTTGTAAGTGATAATTCTTTAACTGGATTTATCGAGATCAATAAATACGATAGCGACGGAGTATTATTAAATACTATAAATCTTCCAGTTACTCCTGATCAATTTATAGGAGATATCAAGGTTGATCAATACGAAAACTTATTTATATGTGGATCTTTCGAAGGAACACTTACATTAGGAACAATAGTATTAGATTCTCCTTCACAGAGTGTTGGGTATCTTGCAAAACTAGATTCGACATTAACATTTATATGGGCTAAAAAACTAAGTGATACAGATGCTTCACAAGCTAATGAATTAGCCGTACTAAAAGATGGATACTTATATCTAACAGGTACTTTCAACGGAGACTTAGATCTTGGTCCTATAACACTTACTACGAACAGCACTGCTGATATGTTTGTTGGTAAATTCAATACTGGAGACGGTACTTGTATCTGGGGAGAATCATTTGCAGGTACAGCATTAACTCAATTTAAGTATCCTTCAATATGTGTAGATCCTAAGGGTCATGTATTAGTTACTGGATCTTTCCAAGGAACAATGGAAATAGAAAATGAATCTATAACATCTTTCGTTGGCTCTGGTATATTTGATGTGTTTGTTTTAAAAATACTTTCGACCGGAAAACTAATATGGCTTAAGATGTGTGGGGGTGTTTCAGGAACTGAAGCATATGATATAGAAAGTGACTCTGAAGAGAATGTTTATATTACTGGATCATTTGCAGGAGAAGCTTATTTCTCACCAGATACCGTGTATTCTAGAGGAGGTGATGATATCTACCTAACTAAATTTAACAAAGATGGAACTATCGTAGATATAGTTACTGCTGGTGGTATTAATAATGATAGAGGAGCGGATCTCGTATTAGATAGAGAGGAGAATATTTATTTAACAGGATATTTCGAGGGACAAGCAGAATTTTCACCATATTTAGTTCTATCACCTCCTGGATCAAGTCTTGATGCTTTCTTAGGAAAAATACCAAAGGAGAGATTTAGAAGTGGACTTAAAATCGGAGCTATTCAATCGTGGACGGGATCTCATTCATGGTCATGGAAAGAAGATAGATTTTATGAAAGGGAATTTGAAATTCCTTTAGCTTCTACAATTTTTATTAATCCTATAGACTCTTTAATACCAGGTAAGAAAGATCATATTTGGACATTAACAGATACTGAGAGCGGAGAGGTAATTGTAAAAATTAGAAAAACCCCTTATTTTATATGGACGTTTACAAGCCCAGGATTCTATACCATAAGTTGTCAATTACAAGATGCTAACGGAAATCTATATGATGTAACTCATGATGGTAAAATAAGAGTCATAGATCACAAAGAACCTTTTGCAGGGGATTTAACACCAGATGTAGTTAATCCGGACGATTTCTTAAAAAGATCAATATACTATGATCGAAAAGAAATGGGGTTTCCCCCATTATCTAAATTCGACATAGGAATGCCTTAAGTGGTGTATTCCTTATAAACATCTAAGATCTCAGGAACAATAGGATGTCTGTGATTTTTCTTTAATGAAATAACTTTAACTCCTGGTATTCTAGCAGCAATAGTATTCATGAAATCTAGTCCGGATTCTTTTTTGTTTTTTAAATCTATCTGAGAGGTATCTCCACAGATAATAATTTTAGAACCAATACCAAGTCTTCCTAGAACCATCTCCATTTGACTCATAGTTACGTTCTGTGCCTCGTCGACAATAACACAAGCATTAACTAAAGTTCTTCCTCTCATGAAAGGAAAAGGTAATATTTCTATAATATCTTCGGATAGTAATTTTTCAATCTTAGTTTTATCGTAGATCATTTCAAGATTTGAATAGATCGGTGCTAACCACGGATCCATTTTCTCTTTTAAATCCCCAGGTAGAAACCCAATATCCTCTTTTGCCACTGTGGGTCTTGTGATTACCAATTTCTCAATTTCCCTGTTAAATAACATGTCTAAAGCTATTTGTACTGCTAATAACGTTTTACCGGATCCAGCAGCTCCTTTAAGCACATTAACTGGATTTTCCAGAATAATAGCTTTAGCTTCTTTTTGTTCTTCGTTCAGATTGATTTTGAATTTGATAGGATTTTTTGGTTTTCTTTTTTGTGTCCAGTTGTTTTCGGTCATAAGATTCTTTTTTTTCGGAAACATATTCCATGTTTCCCAGTTTAATAAATATCCTGTCTTTTCCTATTGTAATAAATACAGGATATATATCAAAAAAAGAAAATTCAAATGGCAATCACAATTACAGAAATTCTTGGAACAGATTCTATATCAGGATCAAGACTAACTATTAATGCTAACTTTTTACTTCTAGAGAACGCTTATAATGATTTAGAGGACACGTTTAATATTAATGTGTTGACCGGATCGATGGACGTATCTAGTGCATCTAGTGGACAAATTAAAGCTAAATCTTTACTTGCTAATAGTTTAGTCATGCCTTCTTCTGGCTCACCAACTATACAAGTTTATGGAACTGGAGCTAGTGCCGGTTTTATGGTAGCTTCTAGCACTGTAGCTGCAGCTACTGGTATCTTCTCTAATACTTTACAAGTTAACTCAATGTCAGCTTCAGGAGCAGCAACTTTTGGTGCTACTGCTACTTTCTCTAGCCAGTTAAACGTAGAAGGAAGAATGTCAATGGGTGCTTCTGGCAATTTTGTTAACACTAATAGAAAAGCAACAGTAGGATCTACAACAGCTTTCCCTTCTGCTCCTGGAGCGGGGGTAACAGGAACTTACTCAACACCTTACCAATTAAATTTAACCGAGAATGTTATTTATATACAATCAAATCACGTTTCGTCTGCGCCAGCTGATGCTGGATTTACTACAGGATTTTTCTTTTACGCTACAACAGGCACTGGAGCAACTGCTTCTGCTATCCCTGCAGGTTATACTGTAACACTAATTGATACTGCTACTACTGCAGGATCTATTGTTACTGGAGTTACTGGACCTGCTCCTTATTATTATACTGGATTTTCAACTGGTGACGCATCTTATTCTTCACCTTCTATACAAACTCCAGGAGATCAATATAAATCTTCAATCACACTTATGTGGGAGCCAAGAATAGATCAATCAGGAGCTATACAAAAAGGATCATGGGTGGTTGTTAATTCTACACCAGGCTTTACATTCTAATAAAGAAAATTAATCAATGGCAAAAACACCGTTTATAAGACCTATAGCAGTACAAGGGGGTACATTTTATACCTTCTCTTCTGCTGCAGAGGATTTAACTTTAACTTTTAATAATTCGTTAAAGAAGTTTACTTTCTCTAAGTACGCTCTTTTAAAGTTACCAGAGTTTGGTAGTCCAACTTATGGGGAGAATACCTTACAATTTAATGCCATAGACACAACTTTTATTGATGCTGCGGACGGTAACTTTGTTCTATCTAATCCTAATAATTTAAGTCCTTCTCCTGAAATATCATTTCAGAACTATTGTTTAAACTTAGAATCTACGATAATCTCTGATCCTAATTATAACCCAGAGTTAAAAAGAAATGTATCCGAGAGGGTATTTTGGAAATGGGTAAAAGAATTAGGTGGCGTTCGTTATAGATCAGCAAATACAAATGAAGTTGTTGCATCTTTAAATCAAACTAACACGACAACAGTTGATGGGTATCCTTTTTCTAACAAAAGATGGGTAGAGGAAGATACATTATTATCAGGTAACGGAACACCTACACCAAGATACGAAAGAATAGTACAATATGTAGGTGATATAGACGTTGTTAACTCTGTACAGAATCAAGCCAATGCTTATTCTGAAGTTTATATACATATACCAACTTCTGACGGAGCAACACCTTATGTTTTATTTAAAACTGTTGCTGACGAGAATTATTACCCAGACAGAACTTGGACCCATAATCCTCCGGATCCTACAGATACTGAATATATTCAGGGAAGAGACTCAGCAAGCGGTTTATATGGACCTAACGGTCTTCCTAAACTTGCTATTTTTGATCAGGACGTTTTAGGGGAACCTGGAGTTAGTGGAACTTCTGCTACAGGTTCTTTTAGTAATAACTGGTATTCTCCAAGAGACGAAGCTAATTCTTACTTTAGTGACCCCTCTTTCTTCAATTCAACTAATTATGAATTAGAAAAATATATCTCTGCTTCAGGTCCTTCTGGATATTCAGTAACTTATAAAAGAAGTAACCTAGACGGTATTCAAATAGATTTTGAGCCAGGATCATATAAGGCTATCCAAAATTATGTTGGTATATCAACTATAGAGGAGTGGAACGGTACACCTACCACTACTTCATTTGATTTTAATGCAGTACTTGTTTATTACAATGTTTACGATCCTAATAACCCTACAGATTATGAAACTAATCTATATGGTATTTTATTCTTAAATGATCCTGAACCGGTATCTACAAATGCTGCTAAATTACCTTCATTTAAGAAATTTAAACCAGATCCTATTACTAAACTAAATGGTAATTCATATGGTTTTAAAATAAATCTAAAGTTTGACACTGACGTAGAAAGCACAGGAGTAGAACAGGCTATTAACGACTATTCATCTTTCTCTCTTTCTATATTCATGGATGCGGCAACAGTTTTACAAGATGCTGCTAAAAACTTAAACGATAGAACTTTGGAGATTATAAATCTTCAAAATCAGATAAATGCCTTAACCGATCTTGTTATTAATACTGAAGATAGCTCAGAAATAAAAGCAAGATTAACAGTGGTTGAAGATTCTTTACAAGCTAACCAGGCTTTATTTGATAACACACAAGATATTCTAAGTCTAATCGAAAAAAATAGTGACGATATCAGCGATATCTTACAGAATCAAACCTCAGTTCAAATGTCTTACAACCTTGATCTTTTAAAAGACGGGGACGGTACAGCTGTTGATAGAAATACTCCTAATATTTTAAGAGTAGACGTAACTCAACAAGATTATAATATAGCTCAAAATTCGGTATTTACTATAAATCCAGTTGCTGGAAATACTATACCTCTTGTACTTTATACTAATTACTTAAAGCACAAGAACAACGGTATTTCTATTACTGCTAATAATGATATAGTTATTAAAATCGACGACAGCTTAAATAAATGGAAAAAAGGACAGGTTCTAAGATTAGTTATAGGTGATGATATAGATCTAGGAAATTATTCACTAGTAGTATTAACTGATGCTCTTGGTGTATATCCTAAGGGAACTCCTTCGGGCGTACCATATTCAACTGTAGTTGCTGGGTTTGTTAATTCTCAATTCTCTAGTTCTTCGTATAAACCTATCTTTGATATAGTTTGTATCGATGATGTCAATTTAACTTTCGAGGTAGACCAAATAAAATAAGATAAAATGTCAGGTACAAAAAATTCATTCTCATCATTAATAGCTCAATTTCTAAGAATTCAAAAGAATTCTATGGAGATAGTTAATAAGCTAAATGAGGTAACGACATCTTCTAAAGATTCGGTAGAGATAGAATTCTTAATGGACGATAACACGTCACAAAACATTCAGGTTCCTTCTTACGGATTTTTAAAATCTGAGATAAATCGCTTAGATCAAAATGTTCAGGCATTATCTGGTCTAGAGAACAACACAGCAAATATTAGAAAGCCGGACGGTACAGTTGCTAAGATTTATCAAGCAACAGTCCTAAAAGACCCTACCTCCCCTACAAGCTTACAAGTTCCAGCAACTTTCCAAGCTAGAAATAACTGGTTTTTCGAATCTTTTTTAAATCCTTTACTTTATATCTCTATTGATGTTGAAAATCAAATACCTGTTAATTCGGAGAAAGTTTTCGTTAAAAGAATAATTGCAAATACACAATCCACCGTACAAAAACAGTATTTTGATAATAATTTAAAAGGAAGAAACGATTTAACAGATACTGACTTTATATCAGCTTTACAAAGCCAAGGCATACAATACTTTACTGATGAGCAAATAAATGATTTAGAGCTAAGAACAATACGTTATACTGGATCATTCGGGGTTATAAGAATATTTGACGAGGAAACACAAACTACTCAAAATGGTATTACCTCAACAAATACTGTAAGAAAGTATAAATTAAATGGTTTAAGATATACAGACACGCTATCTAATACAACCAATTCAAGAACTCTTACGAAAGGTGATACTTTAATTACTCCTGGGGGTACTAAGTATGAAATTAGTTCAATTGATACTACTTCTCAAACCGTGGTATTAAAAAGATTATTTGGGTTTGATGCTATACAAATAGGGAACAACTCGTTAACAATTTATTCTAACGTATTATCTGATAGAGCTGTTGATGTTAATGTTGGGTATGACGAAAGGGAAGCTATTTTTATTAAATCTATTGATGCTAATTTTAATGTAGCTTCTAGTAGCTATAGTCCGGGAGTTTGCTTCTGGTCTAACGAATTACAGATAAACACATCAGATGGTGTTAAAAATCTAGATTCTTTTTATAAATCTCAGGTTTCTGATTTTGGTAAAATATTTATAGCTTCTGCAAAAGAAAATGTAATACCAGCAGTTTACGGACAAACACCAAGTGCTCCTTCTGTTTCTGCAACAAACTTTAAAGTAATTAAGATTAATTCTCAAATTACAGATTCTAAAGAAAACGTAGAATTTAAGAACAAGATACAAGTTAAGACATCGCTTAAAAATGAGATAGGATCAATCGATAAAGCCATCGATCAAACTAGAAAACAGCTTAACGAATTAACTACTAAATCTACTGCTAAAACTCCCACTGCCGAGTTTAAAAAACTAAATGATAAGTTAGTATCACTGACAAAAGATAAATCGAATAGGACTGATCTTTTGTCTACTACGATCACTGATATCAATAATCTTACTGTAACAACTCCTGAATTAACGAGAGCTCCTGTTTATAGAGTTAGAGGATTTTGGCCTATACCTGAACCAATTGTTGATGCTAAAACAGGAGAACAAAATATTGTACAATTTAATGTTAGATATAGATATCTTTCATTAACTGGTAATTCTAACGGAACAACTCAAATAGATTATATCGACAATGACGGTGTTCAAAAAACCGGTCAATTTACAAACTGGACTCAATTTGTATCGGATTTAAGAAAAAAAGTGTATGATCCTAATACAGGTACTTACATTTGGAAAGTGGAGGATGTTAGTGATGCCAATACGGTTAATATTAACCAATTAGATATACCGATTACAAAAGGAGAAAAGGTAGAGATTCAGGTTCAATCTATTTCTGAAGCTGGATGGCCAACTAATCCTTTAACATCTGCATGGTCAACCTCTGCAGTTGTAGAATTCCCTTCCGATTTAAGTGTACAAATTGATAACACCGCTTATATTAGTCAAAACGAATCGGATAAAGCTTTAGTTCAAATCCAGACGGATCTACAAGCAAAAGGATTAGATCAACATTTATCTACCTCATTTACTTCAGGGGACAAATACTATGCTCACAATACTTCTGTTATAGCATCCGGATTTTTTGATGCTACCGGAACTGCTATAGATCTTTTCCAGAAATTAACTCAGATTGATAATGAATTACAATCATTAAGAGCATTAATTGCAAAAGCAAAAGGAACTTTAGGAGTTTATATCAGAAGCGGAAGCACAACAAACAAGATAAATCCAGGAAGTACAGTAAATCTTTTTGGGGGATATTACGATCAGCTTATAGATTTATCAAATCCTAGTAACCAAGGTAAGATTGCTACTGTTATTTATTACTTAGAACTAAGAAACGAAGCAGCAACTCCTTTAGAGCTTTCATCTTTGATAGCTGGGGGACAGGCAGTTAAAGCACCTACTACAATTTCGGGATTAGCAGATTACAACAATAACAGAAAATATGGAGATACTCCAATACAGTTATCTGGTATAACTAATGCTGCAGTCCCTGTCGGAACACCTGCTACCCCTGGGTCTTTTATACAAGCATCAGGATATCAAAGTGCAAACGCATATTCACAATTCATTTATCCAAGATACAAAAGTGTAGGACTTGACGAGGATTTATATTTTAATCCTTTAACAAGTGGTACTGGATGGAATATTTCTGACGGATCTGCTGTAAGCGGTACTAATTATCCTATAAATGAAGATGGTATTATTATGCCTTTTAACCCAGCAACAACTACTGTTACTGGAGCAGGACCTAATACTAACATATGGGCAGGAACTTATACAACATTTACTCCGGATGGTAATGGTAATCTTAACGAATTCTGTATACACATTTCACATCCGGATATAAATGACGCTCTTGCTAATACATTTACTACATTAGAAAGACCGAGTGTTACTTCAGGGGGTCCTATGGACTATCCTTCATTTAGACATGCTTTAGGATTTGAAGTTGATTCATCTATAACATCTTCTGTTAACACTAGTGGACAGACTCTTTCAACTCAGCAGCTGAAATATTATGCACCAAGCTCTACTAGTTCTTTTGGTGTTGATGATAATGCCTATCCTAATAAATTAGGATTTATAGATTCTGATGAGTATTTATGCGGTAAATATTCATGTGGATCTTATCTTTTCGTATCGCCTACAGACCATTCTGCTATACAAATAGAAGGTTCAACACAGCTTGCTAAAAAGACTTTGAATTTCGGACAAGAAAATGCGATTACTGTTCCTTTGATTTTCCAAATGAGAGCTCAAGATAAACTTGGCTACATTGGGGGATGGAGATCAGCAGGTAATCTTAAAAATATTACTTACAGTAAAAAAGTGGGAATAGATATACAGGTTAAGAATGAGGATCTATTTTCATTTGACGTCCTTGTAACGGGGAGTTATACTAAAACATCTTTAGTTTCTCCTGCTTATTCACAGACTGTAATAACTAACAAGTAAAATTGAAAATTGGCAAGGAAGATAACAAAACAAACAGCTTCTTTTGGAGTACTGAGAGCAAACCCAAGAATATCTGGGAATGTAAAAATCACAGTAGATTCCAATAGCGATATATGGTTAAATTCCATAGATTCAAATCCCGAGATGTCAAATCGTGCCTATAAGGCATTTAGAATTACAACCGATTCAACTTTTGATAAAGATCTATATAATTTCTTTGATAAAGGCAAAACCCCATCTCAATTCGTTTTTGGATTAGTTGGAGAGGATTCTCCTGTACAGAATCAGTTAAACGATCTTTCATCGGTTTATAATTTTACTTATAGCTCTGGAGTTAGTCCTTTGATATCTGATAGTTATCCTGAGGATTTTTCTTATCTTTCACCATTGTGGCTAGGTAATGATATTCCTGATTATTTTGTAATATTTAAAGTTAATGATCCAATAGATTACTCGTACCAGGTACCAGTAACAATATTGGAAGTTGGTAAAAATTATAAAGTACTACAGGATCCAACAGTTAATGTTAATTCTGTAGGATATATTCCTTATCAGGTATCTAGCGGGTCATCTACTTATACAGACGGCCAAGTTTTTACTGCTACTGTATCAACATTTACTATTGTACAAGGACAGGGATCAGTTATATTACTTGATCCTTTGTATAATTTATCAAACGTAGAGAATTCTTCGGATCATTTCTATGATAAGATATTACCAAAATCAACAGCAGTTGCAACTTTTGATTTAACTGAAAATTCTAATATAGGTAAGTATTTAAGAAAAATAAAAAATGCCTCAGGATTTAGCGAAAGCTTAATCGATGTTAGATTTGAGGAGGGACAGCTTACAACATTTAATGGAGTAAATTATCAATCTGGGGTTTTTGATAAAAAAGGAGATTACCTTTTAGACTATTATCAAAATCCGGAAACACAGATAGCTTTTGAAGATTTTATAACTAATGGATTTAGATCTAATGGTATAATAAGCTGTAAATTACTAAACCTAGAATTTCTATTTAGTGACATAGAGGCTAAAGATTATACAATCAATAGATACTTTGGTCTTTATGTCAATGCTGCTGAAATGGCTAGCTTTAAACTTGATGGAGATGCTTTATATAAAAGCTTAGGAAATTCTGGTAATACACCAGTACCCCAAAGAAATGATAAGGGATATTTTTACCAAGATACTAAATACTACCAATACAACGATAACGGTGTTAGGCTTTACGCGGATCCTAACTATATCTCGGGCGTTTTACCTAGCTCTTATGATGTAAATGTTTTAGAATCAACTAAATTATTTTGGATAAAGGATAAAAATGGAGACTTCCATTCTTTAAAAAGATCTGATAGCTATTCTGTATCTCCCCAATCTAATGGATCAGATTACGGATTAAATGGCACTGAAAATGAAATAGTTATACAGGATACTGCTATAGACATTTCTCTTCTTACAGGGAAAGACGACGACACAAAGAAACAATATACAGGGGCAACTACTGGGGATAAAGGTAGAGGATATTCAGTAATAAGAATAGGACAAAGTTTAGTTTCGAGTTATGAAGATTGTTTTGTTTTCTATAATCCATTAGGATTTTATGGTAATCCTGGCGGTAAATATGACTTAATAAAGGCATCTGATTTATCTTCTGTTGTAGATGAATGGGTACCTGGCAGCTATTATTCTCAGGACGGAGCTTATTATTATAATCCAGCCGGTACACCAGAAGAGGTAGCTAAATCTTTATCTGGTGTATTTAATAGTTTTAACTACAATTCGTTTGAAGCTTTTAATAGCGGTGATGAGCTAGTAATAAGAACAAGAGCAACGGGAACACAAGAAAATACTAAATACTATTTAGATTTTTTCCAAAGTTTTACTAATTCTCAAAGAATGCCTAACTCAAGGAGAGGTATAGTTTTTATTAACGAGAAGGATGTATGTGATATAAATAGAAGACAATCATTCTTGGGAGGATCTAACTATTCTAATACAAGAGTTAAAGTAAAAATTGACGATGCTAACAAGATCGAAGTTGGTAAAACTTTTATAGAGACTGTAAGAAATACATCAACTGATACTTACAGTGGACTTCCCGAATATTCAAATAAGTCAGCTTCTGTAGTAGTAGGAAAATATAGATTTATAGATCAATATGCAAAAGACGAGAATGGAAAAATTATAGGACTTAAGGATTTTGAAACGCATGCTACTTTAGAAATTGCTAATTTTACTGAAAGTGTTTCATTTGGTTCTTCAAGTAAGATATCAGCCTTTAATACTTTTGATGTTAAATTAGGTATTTTTTCTTTCTATGGATTAAGAGAACTTGATATGGACTTCTGGTCTAGCCAATATGGTTATACTCCAACACAAGAATATTATAAATATTTAGATATTCAGCCGGAGGGAGTTACTAAAATAATCCCAGGAAAATCTTACTTTGTTTCTTCTGGGACAGAAATATCATATGATATTTATAGCTCAATATCAGGACCTACTTTTTTTGAAGGTGTTGCTGGTGCTGATTCATATACACTTATAACTTCATCAACTGGAGCTGAATCTAATGTTTTCCCTACCCTAAATTCTAGAGGTAATATCACATCAGGAGTAACAGTTTCTAATTTTGATAATGCTTTCTATCCTGACCTAGATGCTTTCCCTGGATTTTACGGAATACAAGCTCTTAAATTTATTAACAATCAAATAGGCATAGATACAAAATATCAGCAGTTAAATTTTGGTAAACTTGATTCTGAGTATGATTACACTCAAGATAATTATAATCCAGATTATGCTATAAATAGTAGAGTAAGTCCATATATTACTAAATGGGTTTACAGAGGGGGAACAGATATTAGAGGTAATGGATATAGGCTGAACTCAAACGTGGCTTTTAGTCCTCTTAATTTTTCTCCTAGCTTTTTTAGAAGAACTCAAGATCCTCAGTATTTTACTCACGAATGGTATCAATTACAAAAGCCACCTTACTCTTTACCAGAGGAAAATTTACATAAAGATAAAAGCTATTTAGCTGGAGAAATAAATCTAAATAACATCTATGACGGCAATCCCTCATTGAAAGATTATTTCTTGGATTACTTTTCTATAGAAGGGGAGGACTTTGTTAATTACTATACAGGTAGTAATACTATAGAAAACATAGATTTAACCGAGAGATATACAGTTTTCAATTTTAATTCAGGAAATGGATTTTCAGAAACAATATTTAGAGGAGCTAAAGCTAGAATAAAAAGAACTTTTACTGATTATGCACAAGGTGAATCTATAAAATATGTGAACGATGATAGATTTTACGAAAACTATAAATTCTCATGTGTTATTATACCTGTTGAAAACATAAAGAACGAAATACAAGCTCCTATTAAAATAGAGATAGTAGAGAATCGTACTTTTAAAAATATAACATTTGTAGTTAAGGTACTCATAGATGATATGAGAGCTTTAAATTTTGAAGAGATTAGTCCGGATAAACAATACCTTGATCTCGATTATTTTTTACTATATTCTTTAAAAGATAAATTAGATAAACAATTATCACCAATAACATCATCACCATCGTGGCTTCCTAGCTCTTTCATAGAATTACCTAAGGTTGGTGATATTAAATTATCTTCAGCATTAAATGTTACATCTGTACCTAATCAGCAGGGATTATTCTCTGCTGTAAATAATAGTACTGCTGGGCAGCAAGGAATAATATATTCTATAAATAACGCGGAATACGAATCAGATTTAAGAGATGAAATTAATTTTACATATCTTCCTTCTGCTGTTCCTACCTCTGGTAGTTCTATAGGTCCTGGATCTTTTTATGGATTAGTAGGGGTTACGGGTACAACTGGAGGATACACATTACCATTCCCTACTGGAGTAGGCCAGAATTTTATAAACTTTACTAACACAGATACATTCTACTTCTTTAATTTTAATGACATAGGATTACCTGGACCTTTAAATGTACCTACTCTTGCTAATTATAATACAGTTTCTAATATACCTGTATATCAAAGAGAAGGTGGAAAAGGATATTGGAGTAAGATACTGGAAAAAATATCTTTCGCTAATTTATCATATTGGGTAAATACAGGATATCCTTACATAGAATATAAATCCTATGTTTGGAACGAAACTACTAAGACCACTGATTTATTAAATGATCAGTTTGTTATTGAATTTTTACAGCCATCTGCTTTTGAGCAAAATACTATATTAGTAACGGATGAGGTAAAAAATAAGCCTCAAGAATTTTCAGGATCTAATGTGGGATATAGTGTTTCTGAAGTTGCTGGTCAAACAGAACTTTATAGATATAGTGGAGAATATGTTCCTAGCTTTAGAGAGATACTAAAATTTGAAAATGTCAAATATGACGGACCTTTATGGACTGTACCTGATTACTATACTTTCGTTGTTAAAGTAGTAGATAAGCAAGTATCTTCTATTAATTATGATCTAGGATCAACACATTGTTACGAAATAAACGGGGTAATACAAAATAAAATAACTCTAGTAAAAGGAATAACATATTATTTTAATCTTAGTGATTCATCTAATTTAGGTAATCAAATATACTTCTCAGAAAGCAATATAGGAGATAACCTTTCAAATGATGGAATTACACAGGGATATACTCTTTTTGGAACTCCGGGAACTCCTGGATCATATGTTCAGTTTGACGTTCCTTATGATCTACCATCTACTGTTTATTATGTTTCTAATGGAGACAAATACATGGGAAATGCTATTAAGTCTATAGATTCTATAGAATATTCTTACTGTTCATTTGGACCTTATAGAGATGGTTTTGGTAAGGTTAAAAATGTAAACTATTATAAATATTCAAATCAATGGATATACGGAATAGGAAAAGATTCTCCTTACAATCCGATTTATAACTTAATAAACGAAACTCCGGTAGACAAGAGGGATCTTTCCTTATTTGAAAGCTCTTGGGACCCAGGATTTTATAGACAATACACTTCACCCTCAGCATATACAAGTTTACCAGGAACTAGAAGTATGAAGGAAGAAAAATCTTTCTTTGGAAGTAAAGTAATGCAAACACCGGATGCTATAAATTCTCAAAAGCAGATAGTTTACCCTAATTCTTTAAAGGATGTTTTAGATATTAATTACAACAATTATCCTAACTATGAGATATTATGGGAAAATACTCCTACTGAAATTAAAGGTGTTTTATTAATGGATAGGATGATAACTAGATATTTCCTTGAAAACGGGGGTAAACAAACTTTCGATGAATTTATAATACCTGAATTTGGATTTGGCTCATTAACGGATGTTAATGATGATTTTACTGAATATATGAGGTTAAATGTTATTCCTATATTTCAAGCAAAGAATAACGGATCATATCTAAAGAAAGTTCCAGTAGCAAATCCTGCGTCACTTACTCCGATCGAAGGCAATTTACAAGATTACCAAAAATTGATAAATGGATATTACCCTTCACAAGATATTAGATACACCAAAGTAAATGAGCTAAGATATGAATTTAGGATTCCTAAGGATCCTTCTTTCAATTATTCCTTAGCATTTTCTATACAAATAGGAAAAATTTAATGAGGAGTGAATTTTTGATATATAATAGAACTATAACTAGAGATGCCACAGATTAACATATTAAACGTACTCCAAGGAGATAATCAATCGACAATAGTTGATAAACTCAACTATAACTTTGATCAGATCCTAAGCGCAGGAGGAGGTCCTCAAGGACAAAGAGGTATTGATGGACCAACAGGACCTATTGGACCACAAGGACCAATAGGAGTACAGGGATCACAAGGACCTTCAGGTACGAAATGGTTTGTACAAGATACATCCCCTGCTTCTGGAGGTATTACAGGAGGTAATCCCTGGCAATTTCCAACACTCGGTGATTATTGGATGGATCCAGATTCAGCAAATCAAGATATCTACGTTTTTACCGCAACAGGATGGTTTAACACAGGATATGGATTAGCTGCTGGAGACTTATTCCAAAAGATTAC
>Ga0114970_10000077_pt1 | contig 59194 bp, 81 predicted proteins | sample M_140205_XF_Meta_FD_87030 | JGI IMG/M metagenome (GOLD analysis project Ga0114970, IMG submission 87030) | Freshwater microbial communities from Lake Montjoie, Canada to study carbon cycling - M_140205_XF_MetaG | ecosystem: Environmental > Aquatic > Freshwater > Lake | place: Lake Montjoie... | reverse complement strand
TTTGCGCCATCAGCTCCGTTTGCGCCATCAGCTCCTGCGGGTCCCTGTGCGCCATCAGCTCCAGCGGCGCCATCAGCTCCAGCGGCGCCATCAGCTCCAGCGGCGCCATCAGCTCCTGCGGGTCCTGCGGGTCCCTGTGCGCCATCAGCTCCATCAGCTCCGTTTGCGCCATCAGCTCCTGCGGGTCCCTGTGCACCATCAGCTCCAGCAACTCCTGCGGGTCCTGCAGCACCAGCGGCACCATCAGCTCCGTTTGCGCCATCAGCTCCAGCAGCGCCATCAGCTCCAGCAACTCCTGCGGGTCCTGCAGCACCAGCGGCACCATCAGCTCCAGAGGGTCCTGCGGCGCCGTCAGCTCCAGCAGGTCCTGGTGGTCCTCCTGGTGCACCATCTGCTCCTGCCGGACCCATTGGACCTGGGGCACCATCGACACCAGGCGCCCCAGTTCCCATAGCGTTAACAATTGCTATGAGACATTCGCGAGTAGCCCCGTCCATTTTACGATGTGAGTTAATAAGTGTTAAAAGAGAATCCATTTATAGTAATAAAGATTATTATTCCTTTAATATTAATGTTGTTTATTGGACCAACTCTTTTATCTGGTATTGGACAAGTTGTTAAAAAATATCAAAGTCTTTATCCAGATAGTAAATATATTGATTACGGAGTTCCAATTGAAAAAGATTCAGATGTATTTGTCTTTGCATTACCGATACCTGATGTAATAAATTATTTGATAACAGTCAAACAACAAGCTCGTAAAGTTATATGTATGACTGTATGTGAAACTGAAACAGTTCATGAATTATATGGGGAACTATTTAAACTATTTACAACTATATATGTTCCAAGTGAATTTTGTCAAGTAATATTTTCAAAACAGTTTCCAAATACAAAGTTTGAAATTATTAGACATTATGTTCCATTGATAAAAGAAGTTCCTCGTAACCGAGATACTGATACATATATATTTTATCATATTGGTAATGTTGAAGATCCAAGAAAACAAACTAAAAAAATTATAGAAGCTTTTTTGAGATTAAACCTTCCTGATACTTTACTTGTTCTCAAGGCTACTTGTAAACAAGCAGTTTCTTGGAAAATACCAAGAGTTCATATAATCAATGGTCTCTTATCCGATGAAGAGATACAATCAGTACACGAAAGATGTCACTGTTATGTCAGTTTTTCTCACTCAGAAGGCGTGGGAATGGGGGCGGTTGAAGCTGCATTGTATGATAAGCCAGTTATTATCACAGAATACGGTGCTCAGACTGAATATATAAAGACCCCATATGTTATAAATTGTGGACGTTGTGAAGTTTCACAAGATGATTTTCTTTATAAAAAAGGAATGGAATGGGGTAAACCAGACTTTAATCAATTAATGGAGTTTATGAAGGATGCATATGATACAAAACGGACTCGTATGAATCATACTTTTACAAAGGACCTGGTGAGTGCTGAAAATATTACAGCTCAGTTTACTCGAGCATTTGAGTGCTAATGTAATTGGTTCCATACATGATGATACCAATAAGAATAACACCAGACATGAGAAACCCCTTTTGGGCCAAGAGATACATGACTTCATCGTCAACAACTTTGACGCCTGTTGGCTTGGTTATAACTTTTGGGACGAGGATACTAAGAGCGAGGTAAAGAGCCATGGCAATAATGACTGGTCGGAGAGTTTCGGAATCAAACATTTATATTACACAACTAAATTTATTCTAGCATTTTTAACATTTCTACTGATACTTGATGTTTTCTACAAAACTTTCCACAAGTAGCCTTGAACTTGCACTGAGAGTTGTTAAGGTTGACAGCCTGACACTTTAGTGCCACCTTGGGAACAAATTCTTGAACGAGGCCGGTGATCTTCTTGGTGTACATTTTATTATCAATACATGCTTTAGCTATTTCTCGCATTCTGAGTATAGAGTTTGCATACTTGATTGAAAATGCGTCTTGTTCCTGGGGAGTTCCGTGAACAGGAAACATGGGAAAGGTGTGAGCACGAACATATAATTCTTGATACGTACTCATTGTTTACTAGTAGTTTATTTTTATCGTGAGTTAAATTAATACATTTATTTTAAAAAAATACAATATGGAAAAATGTCACGCGGTTACACGATTTAATACACCGTGTAATTATACTGCAAAAACTATGATTAATTCATTTGGTGTTAATCTACCAGTTTGTAAACGTCACTGTAAAAGAAATGTACTTTATGATTGGTCATGTGTAGATGAAATTGAAGAGGCGCCTGAAAAAGTATTAAATTATCTTTATTTTTATAACATGTGTTTAACATTATTTAATGAATATGTTTCAGTTTATTTTTCTAAAAAGTTTTTTGAAAATAACATTTCACAAGCACAACTAATAGAAAAATATAACTGTATTTTTCAAAAAACTGAAACTTTAGAAGCGTGTCCAATATGTTATGAAAAAGCAAATATAAAGATTCAATGTGGTCATTATTTTTGTAATACGTGTATTAATGCGTGGACCGATTCATGTCCCATGTGTAGACAATTTATATTTCCTACTTAAAAAAATAACACACTGTTTATTAAATGGCCTTTGATAAAAAGTTAATCAAGCATGTTGAGGACCTCAATGATGAACTCAAGGAGGCCAAGTCAAATTTAAACAAGGCACTTATAGAAACTGACTTGTATAAAAAGTTTTTGGCATTTGTACTGGAGGAGAATATCGCGGAGAAGCCAGCCAAGGCTCAGGCTCTCAAGCTAACGTATGAGTTTTTTAGGGCACAGGTCTAAAGTAATGAGTTGTATACTATATAATATAATGAGTACATTTATCGAGAATGAAAGTAATGCTCATAAATGTGCTAAAAATATTTTAATGGAATGGATTACACCTTATAAATCATGGGATGGAGATGGTGTATTTGCAGAGTATCCTCTAGTTGATAGATCTAAGAAATGTCCAATGTTGACAGTTACTGGATTTAATTATTCTACAGGTTATGGAGGTTATTATGGAACCGAAGTACCAAGTTATAAACAGTGTATAGAATGTAATGAATATCCTATAGCAGTTTTAGATGTAGCAGTTGTAGAAAAGGGATACATACGATATGGATTTGAGATATGTCATAAAAATCCAGTAAGTGCAGACAAAAAAAATAAATTACATAAACATTTTTCAAACAATGGATTGACTATTTATGAAATATCAGCTAAATCAATTTTAGATTCAGTTGGTAAACTTCAAAATATATCTAAACATTTAACACTTGTATTAGACGGTGGAAATATAGGTATAAATGATATTAATAAATTATTTAATTTACCACTTGTATTAAATTTAAATCCTAAATATCCACATATTTCAGATTTATTTACAAAAAAAATGTAAATTATGCAATATAGGTGCAGCAGATTTTGATTTTAAAAATAACTTATGTATATATACTGTTATTGTTTTTCTTGTAAAAAATTAAAAGACGACTGTACATGTGATGATGTATATTGTGATATATGTAATGATAGTGGAACATGTTATCGGAGTGATGATGTATACGGTGTTTGCATGGAATGTTGCTGTGACCATTGTGGAAAAAGTGTTTTAACATGTAATTTTCAATGTACATGTAATCATCCAGAATGTGAGGAAAGTTGGGAATCAAGAACCTGCAATACCTGATAGATATAAATCGGTATGTTCAGAAATATCTGGATACTTTTTGAGTGCTCTTTGATTCATCATTTCTTGAACATTTGTAATGTGTTCTTCAAACTTTTTAAAGTTAATACCAGTTTGTCTATGAACATCATTGGGTGTTGACATTTCTTTAATAGACAAAAGGTAACCCATTGCGTAATTTGCATGTGTCATACCAGTCAACAACGATGCATCCTGCTGTGCCGTTGTTGCCCATTTCGCACATTTTTGTACCATACTCTTTATATCTGGACCTCGTGTACTCTTGTAAATAAAATAAGCTATTACAATCACTGTGAGTATCAGTAGATACATTCTATTATATTAAAATATTATAATAAGTAAATGAGTACCACCGCGCGTAAACGTTGGAATAATTTAATGAAACCAATAAAAATATTTGGACCTTCTGCTTTTACAAAAAGACCAGCCGGTAAAAGTTTAATGTTTCGTACTAATTCTAGATTTACATTTGTACCTGCATCACCAAATAATAATAATAAACAAGCTAAAAAACAGGCTAAAAAACAACATAATCTAAATTTAAAGGCTGCTAATCATAAAAAACAAATGAAAAATACTACTAATTATTTAAATCGCATGGCTAGCATAAAAAATTTACGTTATCCAAATAAAAGAGTCTTAAAATTACGCAAGTAAAAAATAAACTACTAATAAAAACACAATGAATAAACTCATCCCCAATCTTGAGATTGCAATCAACTGGACTGACATAACCACCAAGGAGGGCCGTACTCAAAAGTCGGAACGCAATTATATAAATGTCATTGGTGATCAGATGACCAAGCTCGGTGCAATTCTAGGACCTCCCCGCGGTTCACAGACACATATTGATTTTAAAGATGTGCAGTTACCCGATGGTACCATTCAATCATATGAATGTAAAAAGATTAACAAAGGAACCAAGTTTATGTTTAATGATACGGTTCCGAGACCTGATGTATACTACATCTTCATATATGTTGAACTCAAAAAAATTATAATACGAAAAGGTTCAGATATTTTACAAAATAATGTTATTCATGTATCTCAAAATTCTCTCAAGAAGAAATTTTCACATACAGTTGGTAAACATGTTTTAGATATGATTGAAAATGACAACTTTACAAGTGATTCTATAAAAGATTTTTTTAGGATATCCATGGATTTCATGGGCACATGTGTTTTACATGGAGTACTGAGTTATTTTGAATTTGGACAACTATTTAAAAATACATACAAGTTTGGAAACTTTACTTCTAGGGCTCGACCCAACTGGTCACTCGTTGTGAATCCATTTACAAACTGATTCAATTAATCCAGGTGGTACCGCATTTCCAAGTTGAACAATTTGTTTTTTTATTTCCCCAGCTAATTTATAGTCTCTAGGAAATCCCTGAATCTCCTTCATTTCACCGATTGTGTACGGTCTCAGATAGTACCCTTTTGAGGTTTTCTGTGCCACAAATAGTCTCGGTTGGTGTTCATAGGTACAAATAAGTGTTTTGCTACAAATCCGCGGATCAACAACTTCACAGTGAACAGGTGAGATTCTTTTTCCAAATGAAAATGCATACTTGCTTATAAATTTACCCCCGTATGTAACATCACGTTGTGCAACATATGCTTTTAGGTATGGATGTGGTTCGCCAATTGGATCACCTTCACCAACAAGGATAAATTCTTCGGGCACTTCAGCCTCGGTCAAGAGTTCTCGGTCAACAAGGATTGTGCCCTTCATATCAAACTGCAATACATCACTTAGAACCTTTTGGGTCGTAAGCGGCGGAGGAAATGGATTAGTAAGTGGTACCACCTTGGAACCAACTATAATAAGTCTCTCACGAGATTGAGGAATACCATAGTCACTAGCTTTTAGAACCTTGTAATGACAAATGTACCCAATATTTGCAAATGCTGCTACAATTATATCAAGAAACAACTCACCTTGTGATGTTTTTCGAGACAAGAGTCCCTTTACATTTTCCCCAATTATAAATTTGGGTTGAATAAGTCGAGTCGCGCGTACAAACTGATTAAATAATTGTCCCCGAGGGTCATCTGGATTCTTTTTGCCACCTTGCGAAAAGCTCTGGCACGGAAATCCTGCAAATAGTGTATCAACCTGTCCCTCAAGTGCCGAAAATGTTTCATCAGGTATATTTCTAATATCACCTTCTCCAAGTAGTTTACTATCAAAGTTTAGTTCGTGACTTTCTTGAAATAGTTTTATGAGTTCAGAGTACCATTTTACTGATAGTCCTGCCCTTGTCATTCCTAATGTATCTCCTCCGCATCCAGAAAAGAGAGAACAAGCGGCCGACATTTATTTAATATATAGGTACTTGTATTCTATAATTAAATAATTAGGTACCTAAATGATTAAGGGGCCGGGTCCGGGTGCAAATGTTGACAAGTATAAAAATAATTTACAACAAATAATAAAAAATAGAAAAATTTATATTAATCTAGATGAATTTTTAAAAAATAGAAATAAAAATTTTAATTATACAGTTTGGAATAATAAGTTGGTTGGTTTTGCACTTTTAAAACCTAATAAAAATATATTGAATCTTGAATTAATAGTTACCCAAAAGGGATATGGTAAACAATTAATAAATAGAATTAAATTAAATTCAAAAAATAAATTTAAATATATTGAATTAGTATCTTTACCAGCCGCTAGAAATTTTTATATAAAACAAGGTTTTGTAAAAAATGGTAATTATAAATTTAAATTTAATTTAAAAAAATAGATACCTAGTTATAAAATGGAGATTTACACGGATGGAAGTTGTTTGGGAAATCCTGGTCCCGGTGGATGGGCAGCAATTGGTCCAGATTTTTCTCTGTCGGGAGGAATTGCTCATACAACTAATAATATCATGGAACTTACCGCAGCTCTAAAGGCGCTGGAACATGTTGGATCTAAACAAAATGTTGTAATTTACACTGATAGTTGTTATGTCAAGAATGGAATTACCAAGTGGATACTTAATTGGAAAAAGAATGGCTGGAAAACAGCTAGAGGTGAACTAATTAAGAATAGGGAACTTTGGGTCCAATTAGATGATGTAAATGGAACTCATGTTACATGGAAATGGGTCAAGGCTCATAATGGCAATCCTCAAAACGAGGCGGTTGATAAATTGGCAAAGGAAATGGCTATTTCCTTCAGTTAAAAAAATAACTAACAGTACTAGTAAGAAAGAATGACCGAGACTATTCAGAAGATTTCACATCTTGAGCATATTCTCAAACGTCCTGATTCCTATGTTGGACCAACTGCTCTTACCACTGAAAACTACTGGGTTCTAGATGAAACCAAGTTTATTCAAAAACAAGTAAGTTATTCACCGGCACTCCTAAAAATATTTGATGAAATCCTAGTGAATGCAATTGATAGAAATTCAATGTTTCCCAAACTTGTCAAGAATATTTCAGTCTCGGTAAACAAGGAGACTGGTTCCATAACAGTTGAAAATTCTGGGCCACTTGGCGGTATTTCCGTTATGAAAAATGAAAAGGAACAAATTTGGAATCCCGAGTTAACCTTTGGACATCTCTTAACTAGTACTAATTATGATGATACTCAGACACGTGTAGTAGGTGGTAGAAATGGGTACGGTGCTAAACTTGCTAATATTTACTCTAAATTTTTTGAAGTAACAATTCATGATTCTGAAAATAACGTTAGGTACTTACAGACATGGTCCAATAACATGTCAAAAACATCTGAACCCAAAATTAGAAAAGATTCTTGTAAAAAGTCAAGTATATCTATAACTTTTGTTCCCGATTGGCCAAGGTTTGGAATGTCTGGATTTACCGATGACCTTTTTAAAATTATTGAGAAACGCATGTATGATGCAGTTGTGTGCACAAGTCCCAATTGTAAAGTTTCATTTCAGGGAGTTGAACTTGTACAAGTGTCAACTGAGGTGTATACTAAAATGTATCTTCCTGAAGGAACTGAAGTTGCAACTTTGAACACGGAACGTTGGTGTGTCACTATTGCTCCGAGTGATGGGTTTCAACAAGTTTCATTTGTAAATGGTATCTGTACAACCAAAGGTGGAACTCATGTTGATCACGTTGTTTCATTGGTTGCAGCTAGTATCATTGATGAACTTGCCAGTAAAAAACTTCAATTGAAGCCCCAAAGTGTCAAGAACACAATGTTTGTCATGGTTCGTTCCACTTTGGTAAATCCAACCTTTGGGAGTCAAGTCAAGTCTGAGTGCACACTCAAGGCTCAAGAATTTGGGAGCAAGTTTGAAGCGACTCCAAAGTTTATTAAACAAGTTTTAAAAACCGGTATCCAAGATGAAGTTCTTGCAGTGGCTAAATTCAAAGAACTCAAGGAACTCAAAAAGACGGATGGGTCACGAAAGTCTCGCATCACAGGCATTCCAAAACTTGACGATGCCAATTGCGCCGGAACTGCTAAATCGGAAAAGTGCACACTCATTGTAACAGAAGGTGACTCGGCCAAGACTTTGGCAGTTGCCGGTCTCTCTGTTGTTGGTCGCGATTATTATGGAGTATTTCCACTTCGAGGTAAATGTAAAAATGTTCGAGATGCCAGTGTCAAACAACTTATGGCGAATCAAGAGTTTAATGATTTGAAAAAGATTTTGGGACTCCAACAAGACAAGGAGTACAAGTCAGTCTCTGAACTTAGGTACGGCCGTCTTATGATTATGACGGATGCAGACAATGATGGGAGTCACATCAAGGGACTCATCCTCAATATGATTCATTACTTTTGGCCGAGTCTTATTACTCTCAACTTTGTGGTGAGTATGGTGACTCCTATAATCAAAGCCACCAAGGGTTCTGAAACTCAATCATTTTACACTGATTCAACTTTTAGAACTTGGTACGGTGAATCTCGCACTGGTTGGAAAATCAAGTATTACAAGGGTCTCGGAACTTCAACATCGGTTGAGGCTCGTGAATATTTCAAAAATATCAAACAGTTGACCGTTGCTTTTGAATTGGATAATCTTACCAAGGATGCGATAGTTCTCGCGTTTGACAAGACCAAGGCGGATGATCGCAAACAGTGGCTTCTTGAAAGTACTGAAAAACAAGCTTCTGAACTGGAGGTTAAATATGGTGAAATTTCAAAGTTGCCCATTTCAGAGTTTATTCATCGCGACCTTGTCAACTTTAGTCTGGCTGATCTTCGCCGTTCAGTTGCGAGTATGTGTGATGGTCTAAAACCATCGCAACGCAAGGTTCTCTATGCGTGTTTTGAAAAGGGGCTCAAAGAGGAGATGAAGGTTGCACAGTTGGCATCTTTTGTATCTGAAAAAACTTCGTACCATCACGGTGAAGTTTCACTGGCGGAGACAATAGTAAAACTTGCGCATGACTTTACTGGATCTAACAATATCAATCTTCTGGAACCCTGTGGTCAGTTTGGAACTCGTCTCATGGGTGGAAAAGATGCGAGTCAGACGAGGTACATCTTTACTAAATTACGCCCCGAGGCTCGTACACTTTTTGATGCGCGTGATGATTCGGTACTGACGTACTTGTCAGATGATGGAAAACAAATTGAACCCGAATTCTTTGTTCCAGTGTTACCAACCGTCTTGATTAATGGGACTGAGGGAATTGGAACAGGATTTAGCTGTTATGTTCCACCATTTAATCCAACTGATATTTCCAATAATATTCAGAGGTGTCTCGGTGGTAAACCCATTGAAAAGATGACTCCATGGTTCCGAGGATTCAAGGGCACTATTGTGCAGGACACCGATGATGTATTCTTGTGGATAATGCAGGGTATTTATTCAGTACAGGGTGAAACAGTGATAGTTACTGAACTTCCACCGGGACGATGGATTCAAGATTACAAGGAGTTTCTTGATGAACTTGTTGACAAAAAAACAATTTCAGGGTACAAGAATAATTCAACAACTGATGATGTATACTTTGAGATTTTTGAGTATCAGGGTTCTGATGTTATCAAGGATCTAAAGTTGACCAAGACTATCCGAACCAGTAATATGCACTTGTTTCACCCAACAATGGGAATTAAAAAGTACTTGTCAGCCGAGGAAATACTGGTGGATTTTGTTGAAATTAGGACTAGGTACTACAAGTTGCGAAAACAAAACTTGATTGAAAAGTTGACTGAAAAAGCTAAAGTACTTTCCAACAAGTCCAAGTTTGTCAGACAGGTGGTTGACGGCGATCTTATCATCTTCAAAAGAAAAAAGAGTTCTTTGGAGGATGAGCTTATGAGAAAGTTTGGGGCATTTGATTACTTGTTGGATATCAAGACATATCAGTATACAGAAGAGGCTATTAAAAAGTTGATGGATGAATCGAAACAAGCAACTGATGAATTGGAGATTTTACGCAGTACTCAAATATTGGATATGTGGAAATCTGATATTAAAAATGTGGGTACCTAGTAGTACATAATGAGTGATGATGGGTGGCTAAATCTAACTGACCAGGGAAAAAGTACACCCCCTCCCGACAATTGTAATCCAAGTATCCTTGGAAAAGCGGGAACCGGTGCAGTTTTATCACTTGATGCAATTGGTCTCCAAGATACCTATCTTATTAGTAATCCTACAAGTAATACAGATACAAGTAATATATCAAGTTCATTTTTTCAATTTACAAATATTAAACATACAAACTTTACAAAATACTCTACAAGTGTTAAATTTACTTCAGATGGTTCAACCAATTGGCCATTTGGAAAAGTGTACAATATAAGTCTGAGACCCAAAGAGATGGGTGATATTCTTCATAACATGTATCTCAAGTGTACATTACCCCCTTTACCACATCCTCATCAATATTGTAATAATATTGGTTGGGCTATTATTAAAGAAGTTCAATTGGCTATGGATGATGTAATACTTGAAATAATAAAGGCTGATTGGAATGTTCTGTACACTGAACTTCATTATACAAAGGAAGAACGGGAAATACTTTTAGAAATGATTAATGTGGATCCTATACTCGGTGGAAACTTGTATATCCCACTCAACTTTTTCTTTAATAGGAGACATTCATCTTCATATACTGGGAATACTTTGTCACGTGAAAATATTTTTAAACCAGGACTATTAACATGTGCAGCTCACAAACATCGTAATATAATTCTTCAATTTACATTCAATCCAATTACATTTTTTACAAGTGCTACAACTGTGTCACTTAGTAACGTGTACCTGGTAACTGATGAAATTATTTTAGATGATCGCGAACGCCAATTTCTTCAAAATAATACACAAAAGAATATAGTTACTTTTGCACGTAATGACCCTATGACACCTATTAAAGGAACACCTTTTACACATAATTTAACACCTAAGATATCAGTCAAGACACTTCACTGGTTTGCACGTAACGCAGCATATGAAGATACTTCAAATTCATATTATTTTAATAACAGATTTAATTTTACACATAAAGATTATCAATTACCATTTTCAAGTACAAATACTATGCAACAACAAGAGAGTAATAATCCAATTATTTCACAAAGTATAATTTATTTAAATAGTGTTGCTTTATTTGGACTTTCTAAATCCACTAGTGTACGAAATATACGAGATGGTTCATATTATTATAAATTTACACAACCTTTTAATCATTTTTTATCAGTACCTAGTAAAAATATTTACACGTATTCATTTTGTGTAAAACCAAGAGATCCACAACCATCAGGTTCTTTAGATTTTAGTCAATTGGATTCAACCATTACATTTATAACAGGGTCACTGTATACATATGCATCAACTGCAAAAACATGGAATTTTTATGTTTATTATACTGGGTTTAATCAAATTACTTACAGCAACGGGCTTGTGTCACTAGACTTTGGGTGGTGATGTAATCAATTATATTATGTTGGATACACCACTTTATAAAGTTTAACTGTGCAACAGTTGTCTGTATCTTAATTCCATCCGAGTTTGGAATTTGGTACTCAAACTTTTGTGTTCGACAGAATGGGTCAAAAAGTTTTTTACTGTACCCATCCAGACTTGACTTGTATGCACAATGAACTGAAAAGTTTTTTCCATCACTTGTTGTATAGGCCAAATTTTTCTTTTTGGAATAATCGGTAATGAACCATTCCAGATTTCGTAAAGATATACCCTTACGCTTTTCAAGAATGTCATACAGGTACCTAGAGTGTTTTTCATCATTGTAAAAGTTTTTAATAGATTCTAATAAAATATCAGATCGGCTCATCTTACATTGATAGCTCTAGAAATCTATAAGCAAGTTTTGTCTCGATCCTCTAGACTTTTCACATGCAGGACATCCCACTAAATACATACATTCCTTCATAGTGTGTCCAATGTGTGGATTCACTTCATCAGTTGAAACAATTCGTCGTATAACTTTCTTTTGATCTTGATGTCTCATACAGTATCCACCGTGTTTACCGGCAAATTTACATTGTTTCTTGGCAACTGTTACCCCGTGACACTGTCCAACTGTAAGTGGTTCCGTATCTTCAGTCACTATTTTGGTTGGAATATCTTGAAGTAATAATTTCAAAGAAATATCATGCTTCTTTGAAATTATTTGCGCATATTTAGTCAATTGTTTTTGAACCTCCGCCTCGACAAGTTCTTGGAGCTTTTCAAGTAGAGACATTACCTTTTATTATATAGTATCTTATTTTTTTATCTTTGCAAACAAGTCTGAAATTGATGGCTGGTTTGGATCCTTCTTTCGAGAAGCTCGTGGTTTTTTAGGTATCAAGTCTCCAAATACCAAGTCTTTTTCAACAATGGGTTCTAGGAGATCACATACCGGATTCATAAACTTGTTGGTAAAATAGTACCTATAATCAAGTGTAACATTATTGGCTAGGACCCAAACTGGATCCTCAGACTTTTCAAACTGTTTTGCATTTGGATCACCGGTATCAACAAGTACAAACTGGACTCGATCACCAGATTGAGGCTCAGACCCTGGTTCACGCTCACGCATCTTGCGAACAACAGCCACGTGTGGTAAATTTACATTTTCACAATCTGTTGATACAATTTTATTACCAGCCTCGTCCTTGATACAAGACTTGTATGAATCTGCCAACTTTTGGGACAAAACCAATTTCTCATTGGGAACTCGGCCATCTAAGAGTTCAACTGCTCTCCGCTTTGCCAGTGTGATAGCTCCTTCGGGATTGTTACTTTCGAGAATCACATCTAAAAGTTCTTTACAGACCTCGCGGACAAAGAGTGTATTGTCTCTTCGAACAACCTGGAGACCCTTGACATCAATATAATTCATCTTCATTTGTCCTGTCTTGTCCTTGGTCCACAACTTGGCTGCGTACCTCTTCTTTGAGTACAAGAAATAGGGACAGTAAACCTTTTCAAGCTCTAGATTGTTTGGCTTTTTGAAAAGAGCGCTACATGCCAAAGCCGCCTGTTCCCCGAGTTTCCAAGAGTATTCAATTGCTTCGACACCAGTGCGTCCCTGTGTATCAAACTCCACCATAACCGAGTCAGTGTCGCCGTACCTCACCTTGGCACCTTCAAAATGTTCCTCTACATAATTCTTAGTCTCTTCAATCATACTGCGGCCCTTACAGGTGACTGTGCTTGCAATCGGAACACACGGTAGGATACCTTTTCCCGCACCCGTAAATCCATAGACTGAATTCATAGAAACCTTGTAGGCCAACTGTTTTCCATTGTACACATTCTTCATAGTTGAATCAGTCGCATTGGTCATGTCTCTTTTGGCTTGTTTTCTGAAAGCCTTGAGTTCCAAAAGTACAGCAGGCAAGAGACTTGGAACATCTTGAGCAAACTTGTACGTCTTTTCACCCACCGTAAATGCTTCATAGGTTATTCCAGGTAATGCATCAAATTTAGGATCCATCACAAGTGTTGAATAACACAGATTGTGTGCAATCATGATAGATGGGTACAGGCCCTCAAAGTCCAACGCAGTAATTGGTGTATAATAGGCTCCAATTTGGGCCGAAAGAACTGTGGCTCCTTCATAGGCATCGGATTGAACTTTTCCGTACCGAATGGTTGGAATCATAAATCCAAGTTCACGCGCCTTGCGAGCCATTTGACTAAAAACTTTGATTTGCTGACCTCTTTCAGACAGGTAACACAGAGGAACCCAGGTTGCCTTGGCCATTTCAATTAGATTCATAAATGTACAAAGTTTATCCATTATTTGGTGAGGCAATGTGGTATCTTTGACACAGTACTCGGCTACTTCACTCAGTTTATCTGGATCCTCCTCTCGAAACCGCTTAAACATCTCTTTGGGACTCATATCAATCTTCTGGTCACCCAAAAAATGTTTCGAGACAAAGTTCAAAGAGTACGAGTCAAGTTTTTGTTCTCGTTTGACCTCATGAAACAAGTCAAATATAAAACGACCCGGCATTGGAAGAAGTTTTAGAGTATTGTCACCAAGAGCACTTGATGAAAGTTTTTTGTAGACCATCTTACACTCTCGATCCTTCAATTTACTCAATTGGTAAAAGTCTTCGGGACAACCAACCATGATGGACCTTTTGAAAATGTACTCTAAATCAAACCCAAATATATTCCAGCCAGTCATGACATCAATATCGTGTTTGATTATATAATCCTTGAATCCCATGAGAAGGTCCAACTCTGTTGAGTAACTCACAATGGTACAGTCATCACGGGAACTTGTTTGTTTGTAGCACAGGCACACCTTTTCATAAATTTCAGGAGACCCTTGACGTTTTAGGGTCACTGCAATCTGAAAACAAGCATCATCTTGAATATCAGCATCGGGAAACTTTCCAGTAGAACTATTCGTCTCTATATCAAACGAGGCAATAATAAATGGCGCAATGTCATCGCGAGCAACTGGTTTCAATTCGTGCCAGTCATTGCAAAACAAGTCTATATTAGTTTTAGCGAGTTGGGACCTGACACAGTTTGACCCAGAATCGAGCCATCCAGTTGACTGAATTCCAGAGCGATGCATCAGGCGAAGCATGGGTTCAATATTTGACTCATATACTTTACACGTGAATGTTTCATCCTTCAGCGGGTACCTAAGTTTTGAGTCACACATTCGCATGGCGGCTACAGTTGGAAAATCAAGTTTCATAAATGGAAACTTTTCATTATTTTGAAAACCCCAGAGGTCTTTGGACTTGTTAATGCTATAACTTTTAACTGCAGGACACGCTTTTTTAATTTTATCAAATAAGAGTTTAGCACTCGTGTCACTCGTACCTTTTGAAAGTTTTATGAAAAAGTATGGTGAAAATGAGGTGGAAACACATACTGATTTACCATCTTCAGTTCGACCGAAAATATTGATAATGTGATCACTGTCCTCAAAGTCACTTGCTTCCCAAGTTAATGCGGCGAATACTACCATCTCTTACTTATAGTAGCGCTGGAAACTTTTAATATATTTCTATAGTAATATAAATGTCAGGGGCACTTGTCGAATTAGTTGCAAAGGGAGCTCAGGATGCATACTTGACTGGTGAACCTGAGGTTTCATTCTTTCATCAGACGTACAAACGCCACACAAACTTTGCACAAAAGCCAGTTCCAGTACAGTACACGGGTACTGCTGGAGCATCCCAACAAATTAACATGAAATTACTCAATAAGGGTGATCTTCTTGGGTATGTCTGGATGGATTTGGGAGTTGGAACGGCTAAACAAAATGATTTACAAGATACTATTTTTGAACTTTATATTGGTGGTCAACTTATTGATCGTCAAGATGGGTTTTATATGACCCAACTTTGGCAAAAGTTTCTTGTTGATTCAAGTGCCAAGGGATTTGCTGGAATGGGTGGTGACTTTACTACACCATTATCATCTGCTCTATCAGCTACATGGCTTCCACTTCACTTTTTCTTTTGTGATTCGTGTTATCTCCCGCTTGTTGCGCTTCAATACCATGAGGTTGAGGTCCGTATAACGTTTGGATCAAGTTTTCCAACAACTACAGTAAATATGTATGCAAATTATATTGTACTTGATACAACTGAACGTGAATCAATTGTCAATAAAGAACACAATCTTATGATTGAACAGGTTCAGCGTATTTCATCAAATTCTCCACCAGCGGCATCCGGAAATAATAAATTTGATTTGAGTTTTTTGAATCATCCAGTAAAGTGTCTCTTATGGGGAAGTAATCTAACAACAACATCAACCATATTTTACTCAAATACAGTTCAATTGTACCTAAATGGAACTGAATTATTTGAAACAGAAATGCCAGATGTTTATTTTTCAACTGTTCAAAATTATTACCATTCAGAATTTGCATCTATATTAATGGGTGGACAAACTACATCTCTAGTAACTACCGGAGATAATCTGAAAATGTATTCATTTGCACTCAAGGCGAATAAACATCAACCTTGTGGAACGTGTAATTTTAGTCGTCTCGATACAGCAAGTATGACTTTTAATATGGGGTTTGGGAGTACTCTTCCCACTAATCTTTACTTGTATGCAGTCAATTTTAACATTCTTCGTATTAAAGCTGGTCTATCGGGCCTTGCCTTTAGTAGTTAAATATTTGTTACTAGTAATGGATCGAGAGTTGGCTCTTTTGTTAATAATGGGACCCATTGGTATTTTATTCGGATTACTCATTTACTTTTATTGGAAAATGCCATCTACATGTAAACCAGATAAACGAGTTGCCACGTGGACATCAGATTGTAAACCAGCTACATGTGTTGACTCAGAGGCTCTGCCAAAAGACAAGTGTATCAGGTATCACCGTTGTGATCATCAATTTGGACCAGATTATTCAACTCGTGATGCAGATCCAGGAAATGAACTTATTAAAACGTACACATCAGAAAAATGTACAAGTCCTGAAATTAATCTTTGTTGGGATGATGATTTTGAAAAATGTTTTAATGTTAGGGGTCATTAATCATTTCCATAATTCTTTTAGTATTATTGGGATTACTTGGATCCCACAACTTTTCAACCGACTGTTTGTGCCAGTACAATAGTTTTGCAACCATTCTAACATGTATTTTAGCGCGGGATTTTCTAGTATTGTACCATACTATAAAATCTTTGAATGCTTGAATTAAACCATCTTCTACTTGTTCTTTCCAGAGTCTTGGGAAAGTTTCCATTCTCCAATCAATATTATTTATTACACATGTAGACATTTCATAGAGTTTTTCAATTGATTTGAATTGTATGTGACGACGGTTAGTTCTTAAAAAAACTTCATTATCCGCCCCGACTATTATAGTATAAGACCCATTTGAAAGTAATAGCGCCATTATTTTCTTACTGTATTATAAATGATAAAGTTACTTTTAATACTACTTTTACTTATTTTGGTAATGTGGGCAACCAAAGGTGGTTCAGTGCCCGATGAAGAACGCCAGGATCATATTGTTCCAAGGTATCACCCCGTTTACCTCGATGCACAGACCCCATATCTCAATGAACAAATCATGTACAGCGAATGGCCCCAAGAAATATCTTCTTCGTTGTAAGTAAATGAACTTTGCTAATATACTTATTCTTGTACTCTTGGCGGCTCTTTTGTTCATGGCACTGCGTCCAGTTCAGACGGTTAAACAGGTTACATTTGAAGGTGTCGATGCAAATGGGTGGGGACTTCGATCAGGCTGGCCAGTCACATGGAACTTTGATTGGGGTGGTGGTCCAGGATATGACCGTCACGAAATTTTAACTCGTCGAGGACCCTATAATATGGGTGGACGACGCCGTTATCGATAAACCAAACTTTTTATTCATAAATTTAATAGCCTGAGCAATACTTGGTTTTGACCAAAGTAACCAACGTGACCAGAATCCAGCAGTGGCTATTCCACCTTTGGTCCAGTTTTCTCTAGAACGATGCCTAATAAGATAAAGACGCATCCTATTTGGGTCTTTATGTTGTGTAAAATTTTGATACCCAGTTGCGCCGAAATCGACGTGACGACCATTTTCTAAGACGATGCGGTATTTTTTAGCGGACAAGGGACTTTTTTTTAAAATAATCATTGTTACAATTACACTAGATGTTTTCTACACACGGCTCTATAAATATCGGCTGCACCAACTAGCTCCTGAAGTGTATCTCCAATTGTCCGTTTCGTAAATGGTCCCAGTGTTCCATCCATACATTCCATGCACAGCGCCTTGAGCTTGGTGACGTCATCCGCCAAAGGAATTAGTAGTAGTAATTCTCCAAATACATGTTGTCGAAAATCTCCATCCAGTCCCGCGAGTATCACGTGCTTGTTGTCCTTCATTGCTTGTTCCACGAAAAAACGCAAGTTTCCAAAGAATTGCGTCTCATCAACTGCAATAACTTTAGCATTTTGGTACTGTTTACATGTAGTTATTTCAAGTAAATTACACGTCTTCAGACATTCAAAAGTATCCTTGTCATGCGTCTCCAAAACACTCTCTTCATTCCTGGTATCCTTGCTTGAATTTATTACTAGTACCTTGTCACCTATAACTTGGTGTCTCTTCAACCGCCTAATTAATTCGGAAGATTTTCCTGAAAACATTCCACCTATAATAATTTCTAGTTTGCCACACATCTCTCTTTTAATCACTGGTGTTTGAACGTTTAATTACCATTTCAAACTGAGATTCCAAGTTGATACACTTTGACACGATACTGGTAAAGTATGGGTTGAATGGGTAAACCGAAAGAATATTTTCAAAGTAAAACTTCATAGCATCCGATTCAACACCAGTTATCCTATACAGTACATTTTTAGGATCCTCCCATGTAGTCACCAGTATATTGAGATTGTCCCTGACTGGAAGAATCCACTTTGGATCCTTTTGACACTGTAGTTCCCACTCACTTGGTGGGTTTCCCGGTGGTGGAGGCAATGGGGGAAGTCCCGGGGGCAAAGGTGGTGAAAACGAGTTGATGCGTTTATTCAGCATCTTGACCGCCTTGGGAAGACGACGTTCCTTGCCCCATACCTCAATGACACCGCGTTCAAAGTCATACCAGAGATAATCGCACCCAGAGAGTTCAGTCATGCGTTTGAGATGACATCCTTCGCGGCCGATAAACATTTCTGGTTTGATATACTTGGGAAGAGAGACTTGGGTATAGAATGCATTGGGAGGATCATATTCAGGCATGTTGCTTCTTTTTATTAGTAGTTTGTTTATTTCCTAAGTACGTTTTAAACACATTTTTTAATATTTATATATTATATGTCTGATGATCCACAAAATAGAAAAAAGAAACCACCACGTATTTGGCACTTACAACATGAAAAAATTTTAAAGGAATGGGGTGAAGCTTCTTCGTGTTATAGACTTATGCATTTTAGGGCATATCAGATTAATAAAAATTGGAGTATGGGTTTTACGTTACCAGTTATCATAATTAGTACTATTACCGGAACTGCAAACTTTGCCCAAAAAACATTCCCAAACTCGTGGGTCGCCTATGTCCCTTCCGTAATTGGAGCCTTCAATCTGTTTGCCGCCATCATGACAACTGTGGCACAATTTTTAAAGGTTACAGAATTGATGGAGGGACATCGCGTTACAAGTATTCAATATGGTAAATTGGCGCGTAAAATTCGATTGGAATTAACTCTTCCTAGTTCCGAACGCACACAACATGGTGATAATATGGTTGAAATATGTAGAGCTGAATATGACAGACTTATTGAACAGTCTCCACCAGTTCCCAAGGATATAATTCTTTATTTTGATAATAAATTTCCAATAACTAGTAATATTAGTAGACCTGAATTATCTACTATAAGACCTATTGATTTATTTGATAGTGAAAAAGATGAGGAACGTATAAAACTTAAACATGAAAAACTAAAAAAAGAAACAAATGAGAGACTCAAAGGTGTAATTGCAAGATATCAACCGGGTAAACAAGAAGTTATTTCGGAATTAAATAATCTCGGAAGACAAAATCTTGTAACAAACAGAGTGCCATCACATCCAGCAGATTTATCTGGAGAGATAGAGGTTATAGTTGAACCTTCAATTTAAAAATAAATGGTACTATAAATGGATTCTCTACAAATATTTATATGGGTTTTAACTATTATTAGTCTTATATTATTTTTAATACCATACTTTAACAAGAAATTAAAACCAGACCAGCTTCAAAATATGCATATTATTAATAATATTTTATTATTCGTATTGGTGATGACACTTGTTTATACATCTAAACGATAAAGTCGAAACTCAATAAATGATTGTAAGATGTCCCCATTGTCAAGACTTTATTGAGATACTTGAAATTAAATGCGCCATATTTAGACATGGAGTATTTAAAGATGGTCTAAAACAAATTAACCCACATGAAACTAAAAAACAGATTGAAATTTATAAACAACAAGATATAATTTATGGATGCGGTGGACCATTTAGATTGGTTGGAGAAGTTGCCGAAATATGTGATTACATCTAGAGTGTTATTTTAACAGATTTATATGTCAACATTTCTAAATTAACCTTGTTGTACTTGAGATGATAATACATGTTATTTTTTATAATTTTTACCAAGGAGCAATTTTCTTCTTTTAATTTAAATTTTATTAGTGAATCAGCAGGTTTTAGATTTTTATCAGCTAATAATATAATACTTTCATCATTAAATGAAACAATATATTCATATGGAATGAATGAATTTTTAATTTCAATACCATCATCATATAATGTTAGATTTTTGTAAACTTTTTTGTATTTACCTAGATATCTTTTGAATACAAAGTACAAGTAATGTAATAGTACCTGTAAAAGTGTTCGCGTCAACCGTATATTTTTGACATCTTCAATTGTATAATTCATCTGGATACACAGGAAGGATAACTTTCTAACAAGTGGCATACATAGTATTATATAGTATTATAATTTATCTTTTTAATTACCTGTTTCTTTTTTAAAAAATATTACTTGTTAGGAAATGTATTAAAGAACTAGTTATTATTAATAGTATAAATGGGAAACAATCGTAAAAAACCAGAGGAAGTCAAGGTAGAACCAGTGGATACTAGAACCAATGCGGATAGAACAGATGCCGAAAAAAATAAAATTAAACAGGCAAATCTTGCAAAGGCTAGACCAGTGCAAGCAGCTGAAAACAAAGAGATAAATGACCGAAAGCGTCAGAATCGTAAAGAATCAGGGAGTACCAAACAACTTAGTTAGATATTGAACTTTATAAATGAGGTACACCAGTAAAAATAATAAAATTAAATTAAAAGCTACACCCGTGAGTAGGTAAGGATAAGCTTTGCGTTTCATTGGTTTTAGAACTCGATCCTTTAGTGCGTCGTTTTCGAAAATCATATCTATCGCTTGATTAGTAAGGTGATCCATGGATCGATATGTTACTATTAAACCACAAAAAGAAAATGAAGAAATAATCGGAAGGGACCAGTACTTGAAAAATATTAAAAGTCTCTTAGAAACAAATAATTCATTTTGTGTGTATGGTGCATTAGGAATTGGTAAAACTTTTTTATTAGAACATGCCCTGTCTGACGTAAACTATATTGAACTCACTTCAGAAAATCTTAAAAGTGATTTTCTTGAACGAATCAAGACGACACGGGTCCATGTACTTGCTGATGATTTAGAAGTAACCGAACCACTTTCACGTGGCTCGACAATACTTGTTTCAAATAAAATTGTAGAAAATTTCAACTGTATGAAGATTGAACCACTGGTACTTGATGATATAATTACAATTGGTACCAAACGATTCCCAAAACTAAGTAACCAATATATTAAAAGATGTGCAGTAGATTGTAAAGGTAACATTCGGCATTTTTTATACTTGTTGGAAAACTTTACGAGTAAAAGAGATTTGTTCAAGAGTCCCAAGGATTTGGTATATGATCTAGTGTGTCAAGATGGAGAAGTAGATCCACGAGATTATATTGGAAAACATGTTACAGAACATGGGTATTCATGGGGGATAATACATGAAAATTATACTGATATACCTGATATAAATATTGAACAAATGGCGGAATACATGTCACACGCAGATCTCAAAGATGTTGATATTTATAATGGGTACTCGCATGCTAACATATTTAGTCTCTTTGGTGTTATTTTACCGGCTATTTCGATTGACCACCGACTAGAGCGTGAACATATGCGACCAGGAAGTGCGTGGACAAAGTTTAATAATTACAAGATGAGATTTAGACGATATCAATCCATGACAAATCGTAAAATTAAGTCAATAATGGATGTAGACTCACTCATGGTTATTTCACAATATTGTAAAAATGATCCAAATGGGGTCATAGATTTATTAAATGTTTACGGATTTGAATCAGCGGATATTGATATGATGAATCACATTTCTTTGACGAATAAAATTAAACCAAGAATTTTACAGACTATCAAGAATAAATTAAAACTTCTTTGTAAAGAATAATCAAGTAATTTTGGACTGCTTGTCCCTGTATCTTTTTATTAAAACTAGTATTCCAACAACAACAAAGAATATACATGTATACGTGTACCAATTGTAACCTTCTTTTCCAACAACTTGTGGATAGACTCTTTTCATACGTTCATAATCTATTACTGGCGGATGTTCCATTGTACGTTACAAATAATAAAAATACTTGATAATAACATACAAAGTACCTAAAGATTTTAGTTGTACTTTATTATATGGAAACATTGTACTCGCGAGATAAGAGTGGAAAAATTAGATTCTGGAATATATCAGTAGACAATGACCCATCTGGCGTCTTCATCACTAGACGATATGGACAAAATGGAGGAAAAGCGACGGTTACTTCAACTGAGATTACTTCTGGCAAAAATATCGGTCGCTCAAATGAGACTACAAAACTTGAACAGGCTAATCTCGAAGCTATGAGTCTCTGGAAGAAACAAATTGAAGCTGGGTTTACAGTTGACCAAGAAAGTAACCAAGTAGTCACCACTATCTTGCCAATGTTGGCCAATAAATGGGACGTTAAAGCTCACAATATTTCAGAACCTTTTTTTGTTCAGCCCAAACTTGATGGTGTTCGAATGATTATTGGAAGACATCAAGGAACTCTAAAAACTTTGAGCCGAACTGGAAAAGTTTTTAAAATGCCCCACATTGAAGAAGTTATTGGACCACTTTTACACGAGGGTCAGTTTCTAGATGGTGAGTTATTTTCTAGTGAGTTGACATTTCAAGAAATTACCGGGGTCTGTGGAGCCAAGAAGAATACTTCACAACATCTTGATAAAATAAAGTTTCATGTGTTTGACTATTTTGATTTAAACTTTCCAAATCAAACATTTCAAAAAAGGTCAATTGAGTTGCACACTAGATTTGCAGATGTGTGTGTACTAGTAGCAACTTTTATACTTTTTAAAAAGAATGAAGTACAAATGTGGCACGATAGGTTTGTGAGTCAGGGCCATGAAGGTATTATGATTCGCGACTCACAAGGAAAGTACACATTGAATCAACGCAGTAATCATCTTCTCAAACTAAAAGCATTTCAAACTGAGGAGTATACGATAATTGGAGCATCAGAAGGGAAAGGTTCTGATGCTGGAACTGTTATATGGGTATGTGCAGGTCCCAAGGGTTCATTTAGTGTTAGACCCAAAGGAACACGAGATGAACGAACTTTGTGGTTTCAAAACTATGAAAAGTACCTGGGTAAAAAACTTACAGTTCAGTTTCAAAACTTGACAGATGGCGGTATACCGCGTTTTCCAGTAGGTCTAACAATTCGGGACTATGAGTAATATATTACTATAAGTAAATGTCAGTTCCTAAAAATACTAAACTTTATGAAAAGGTTAAACTTTTTATTTATAAAAAATATCCAGTACATTCTGCTTATCGAAGTGGTCTCATGGTAAAAAAGTATAAACAACTTGGAGGTACATACATTGGAAAACAAAAGGGACCTCTTGCACGATGGTTCAAAGAGAACTGGAAATCAGATACAGGACACTATGGGTACACGAGTAAATCTTCAGTGTACAGGCCAACAAAAAGAATTTCAAAAAATACTCCTAAAACTTTTTCAGAATTGTCACAAAAAGAAATTTCAAGAGCCAAAAGAAAAAAGTATAAAATGGGGCATGTTAATTTATTTTAGTGGATAACAGTATGAAGATTCTTTATAAAAATTTACCATTTAAAACAAATAGAAATGTACTTGCGAAAATGAATGCGGGAATTAATGCGCCAAATAATTTAAATAATAGATTGGCAAATAAAGTTCAAATTACAACACTTCATTTGCCGAGTGTTGTGTACCACATGTCACTTACTCCTATAAAAGAGTTTACACCAAATAGGATATTTTATGTTTCATTTAGTAAAGACCAAGCATTTTTACATGTGAGTCAATACCTTAGTAAATTACAGAAAAAGATTAATAATAAGAATGATACTAAAATTTACCTGTACACACTCAAACCTAAAAAAAGAAATATACAAGCCATTGTGTTTGATAAAAATCATCGTCCCAAAAATATTTCAAATGCAATTGGATTAAAATTTAATACATTTTCACAAAAATCTCAAATGAAAATGTCAATGGGTGGAGCTGTAAATAAAACTAATATAAACTCTGCAAACTTTAAAGAAGGTTCTGGTGATAATATGTTATTAGGACATTTATTATGTTCGAAAACCGGAATAAATGGTATTCGAAATACAATTAATCAAGATGAACTTGCAATTTGTAATCCTAGAAACTTTTTTACAGTATTTGATAGAGAAGACCTTGATGTTGGATTTAGAACAGAAAAAAGAATAAATGAAAACCATCCGTTATGGATAAATTATATACAAGGTAAAAAACCTAGAAAAATAATTTTACCGCCTAAAAAGGGACAATTATCATTTTATAATACTGTAAATCTTCCAAGAAGAATAGAATTTAGAAGAAATGTAAACGGTGAAATGAAGTATGTAGCACGAGGAAATGTTTTAAAACTTTTACATAAATATGGTACAAGTAAAATACAAGAGGCTCGTGCAAAACAATCTATTAGTAAATTAACCTCTGAAGGAAAAATTCTTTTAAAACGTTTAGGTAAAATGAATTTTGGAAATATTTTAAAACATTTAACCGGTAAAGTATTTAAATCCAATAAAGATATATCGGAAAAAATAAAAAAAAACTTGAAAAAGGTATTATAATAATGTAACTGTCGGATAACTGTCAGTGAACCAAACCCAGTAGAACCAAACCCAGCAGAACACAACTTAGCTGTCCAGCTAACAATAATCTTTTAATAATGTAATGTTAAACGTAAAGGGAGCTGTTCTTTTTTGAATACTTTGTTTTACTTAAATTGTACAAACGAACACAAACTCTTGAGATGATATCACTTGTTGTTGCTCCTCTTATGATTTTACTCGCAAACTATTTTGCTAGTACCCCTACTCAATTGTTTATAGCATTTTTAATTATGGAATTACCACTTTCTCTTTATGGGTACAATATTTCACCAAATGCTTCTGTGATAGAGAGACTCGTGGTGGCATCAACATTTGGTGTAACGGCATCACTCATTGGAAAAACCTAATAACAGCTTTCATTATTATTTATTTATTAGACCCATTTTTCATTAATTAATTTAGCACGGACACTCTGAACTTTAACAGGTTGTTTCTTCCAAAAAGACTTGTGATCTGCTTGATAAAGTTCCCAGTCATCAAGTGTCTCGGTATCAATTTTTGGGGTTTCAGCACCTGGTGCCAAATTCAAGTGAAGTATCATGTTACATTTTTCAAACTCTTTATCATTGAGACAGGCAATAGTGTATCCAATATCAAACTTTTCTGCCCCAATTTCTACCCATATGTGCCAACAGGTTTCTTTATTTAAAGAACAATACCCTTGAACTAGCTTGGTAGTGAACCCACTTTTTGCTAATATTTCATTCAATAAAATAGGCGCAGCAATACCGCATGAATCTATTTTATGGAGTTTTAGTTTAAGAGCCAGTCTCTTTTGTATGAGGGCTACGCCCTCGGTTAAGAGTCTCTTTTGTATGAGGGCTGCCATTATATTTTATATGTTTTTTGTTTTTAAGCCCCGCATCCACATCCACCCTTGGGTTTTGGACGCGGTTTCGGTTTTGGACGTGGTGATTTTTTCATTTACTAGTTACAATTATTTTTTTTTTCTAGTTCTCATCCACCTCACACTCCTCCTCTCCATCATCCGCGTCATCTGCTGCTGGAGGAGCATCGACATTCTGAAAGGCAAAGCGGGGAAGTTTCTTGGATGGCTCAAGAAGAACCTGTTCGAGACGAACACTTACTCCAAACTTGTTATCAATGAACCAAATTTGGGCAATAGTAATGAGACATTTAACGCGCTGACCCTTTTCAATTGAGGTCAACTCAACATTCTCACGTTGATAGTTATACGCCTCTGCCTGAAAATTACCCGTCTTGGCATCTTGGAGAACCTTGAGCTTGATGGTACCGGGATACTCACCCTTGCCAGGTTTCACCAGGGGCTTGTAGAGAGCCTCCTTGATGACGGGAATACCATACTTTTTACCGAGCCACTCAACCGAGTTATCGGCAACAGTCTTGATGATGATATCATCCAGCTCCTTCATTTTATTCATGAAGTTGGCAATCTCGGGCTCAGCATCAAAGGATAAATCAAGGGAGTAAGTGATTTTTTTGGAAGCTTCATCGGTAAATGTACCCAGGCCAAATGGGGCACGCATCTTTGGAATCTCCAGCTGAATCTTGCGGCTGTTGGGACCATTGAGGTAGACAGATTTACCACCATTCTTATTCTTACGAAGATTGGAGAAGATGACAGAGGAGGCAAGGAAGTCAGTCGATTGCTGAATTGAGAGAGCCATTGTACTTTGTTACTATATACTAGTTTGGAACCTTTAACTAATTCTAAAAGATTTCTCAGGGTAATATAAATGAGTATGTTCCAAGATTGTGGTTGCGGTTGTAATGGAAAAAAGCAGGAGGCAAAATTGGGTGTCTCATTTATTGCGGCACTTTTGTTTTTCTTGGTATCGAGTCCTGAAATGTATCAGTTGACGCGTCGTATCTTTGGAGAATGGGTCAGCAGCCCAACTGGATGTTCAAACATGGCTGGACTCGCTTTACACGCAGTTGTATTTCTCTTAATAACATGGGGACTTATGAATGTAACTGCAAAGAAAATGTAAACTAATACTAATGGTACTAACAATTGTACTGTTTCTTGTACTTGTTTGTTTACTGTACTATGGGTACCGTACAGTAACTGATACCAAGTTGATACCAGATTGGGTCTATTTTTGGAAAACTAAAAAAGAAAAAGGAGACGCAAAGGGAACTCTTCAACAGCCAGCTCCTGATACATCTGCACTTGGGTACTGTGATTTTGAAGGTGAAGACTTGTATTCGGGAGACGTGTACACATTTGATGGTAAAAAGGTTTCAGTGGATGTTTCTCCGATTCTTTGTAGTACATGTAATCAATTTATTTACAAGAATGATGATGGTTGTGTATCGTATATATTTGATAAACTTGAAAACACAAATATTGATGATACAGGGTTACTAGATAAACTTTGCGATCCAGCCCATCCAGAACGAGATAAAACATGTATTCAGCCACATGGTACATGTACACCAAGTTTAGCTCCCTCGAAAAAATGCGCATTTTAATTTATTGTACAAGTTTAATGATTATAAAGGAAGATATTAAGCCACATGAATTAGTTACTGTGTTAGTTGAAGAAGAGATGATAGCCAAGGTTCTTTCTAATGAAGGTGATTACCTCTTGGTAACATATTTGTCTCCATCAGATAAGGTGTACAAGAGAGCAAAAGTTTTTAAATTTGAGGCCAAGGTGGAACGTGTTGACTTTGAAAGTCTCACTAGTCATCACCCGGATGTGATTGACGTGGCTGAACTTGGACTTTTTAACGTAGGAACAAATATGTTTGTGTACGAAGAAGATATTGATAGTGAAAGCGAAAGCGAGGTGGAGACTGATGACAGTGACTCGGACTCGGCAGGAAGTCTCGATGATTTTGTTGTTCCAGATGATCAAGATGTTTGTCTAAAACCATGTGATCATCAAGAAATTGATGAAGCTTGGGGATCGTGGAAACCTTCAAGTGCAGGAGCCAAAAGATTCAAACAAAGAGTTGACCAAATTGAAGCATATATGAATAATGAGATTGACGAAAAGTTTATTTTTAAAAATAAATCAATATAAAGTATGAAAAAACATTTTTTTTTAAAAAAACTACTTATAAATAATTAGTACAATATAATAAATGGAACCCGTGGAACCGTGTAACAAGTGTGCTTCTTGTATGGGATTTCCTGGGTTTGGACAATGTGCTTGGTGGGAAAGGGAACGTTTAAAAAGTAAGTAATTATCTTTTACAATATACTATTATAGCCTGTGGAAAGTATAACCACTTTTCTAGTGTCCAATCAACTTTTCTATGATGAACTTGAAACTGAGTTGCCAAGTGGTCAACTATCTTTTTGAACCTTGCAATGGATGGATCAATATCAAATGAATACTCAAAGGCTATATGTGTAACATATGATGGCCATTTTTCAATTGATTCAAGAAGTTCAATTTCAGCACCTTCTATATCAATCTTGATACCATTGGGTTTGAATTCTTCTAAAACTTTTTTAAAGTTTCTAACATTTATTTTAATACTTTGTCGTCCTCGTTTCTTGAATATTGTGTGACGATACTTGTTGTAATCACCTTTACATAGATACAAATCAATTGATGAATCTGGACCGGCAACAACACCCTCTTGAAAAACTATAGTATTCTTTGAATCATTGAGCGTAATATTTTCACCTAACAATTTGAAATTATCAGGTTCTGGTTCAAAAGAAACAATATGTGAACCTTTTGAAGAAGCCAAACAAGTAAATGTTCCAATGTTTGCCCCAAGGTCAAGCCAAATTGGACAATCCTTTATAAAGAATCCAAATTTTTTATGTTCGTATACATTTCTTTTTATAACCTCTTCAATAACTTTTTGGTCGGTAGTACCGGGACGACTATTGAAATTCATTATCTAATTAGTGCTTAATCTTTCTATATTCATTTTTGGGACACGTTTTTTTAAACACAGGTTTTTTAAAAAAGGCACTTAGTGCTCAATCTTTCTATATTCGCTAGGAAACCAGACTTTCCATGTGTTTCGAGTAGTTGGAAAAACATAAACCACATTTGGGTCATTCCACTTTTTAATATCTTGGTATCCCTCCTTCCATATCACCACCGGCATTTTTTTCTGGATTCCAGTCTTGAATGGATTTCCACACGTAAATGCAGCAATTGCGTAATGGTCATGTTCTAAACGAGTCTTCATACTAAATAGTTCACGGTACCTAACTTCACTCCATGCCACATGCATGTGACCCGTTTCAAAGTTTTGGTCTTGGCACTCTGGATAATCCTTTTCAATGTTAAATCTAACTTCTTTTTTTATCTGTGTACGATCCGGTTGCGCATATGTAAATGAAGAAACTGAAATATTTTTCAGAATACCAGTTATAACCATATTTTTTGGGTACTTACCCTTTTTCATATTGTGTTCAAGAAAATTCACAAGAGCATCCCTGGATTTAAATTCCTTGGCCTCCACCTTTTCAACATGAGAATCATCATTCGCAGAAAACTTTCTCTTGCCATATACAATTGCATTCTCAATACATTTTCTTGATTCAAGGTTAGGTATTATACTTTTAATAATAGAATTGTTATTAATAAATGAAGACTGAATAGCATAGTCAACATCTGCAGACCAGTATGTATCAATTTTGGGGCACCCTTCATAATTTCCAAATATACGCATAGCCTGCATAAGAGTCGTTTGGTTTGCAGCCTTTGATGGTTTATAAATCATACCAGTGAGTATACACTGTTTAGGATTTTCTATAGAAGTCCTAAATGAAACGGCACGTGAAGCCATAAGACCCGAGATGATAACAACAGGTTTGGTTCCTTCACTATTGGCAATTTGATTCATGGTTTTAGATAATGGATGTTTATATTTATTAGACTGATCACTATTTATAATATAAACATCTACTTGCCCGGAAAATGCAGCCTCAATTTTATTTTTAATACTAGTTTGTTTTTTGTTTTTTGATTCCATATTTATAAGCGTCACATTCTTGTAATCACCTGTATCCTTGACAAAGAGTTTTCCAAGGATACCAATAAGTTCTTCAAGATCATCTTCAGAAACAATGTGTCTTTCTAAAAGATTACTAGGGGCACTGTACCCACGATATTCTGGTTTTGGTTCAAGTTTAATAACCCTATCATAAAACTGTTCTGGAACATTAAAATTAGAAAATGGCGTGGCGGTACATTCATACCTTCGTTCAGCATCATGCATAATAACATCAATCTTATTCATAACAGGTTTACCTTTTTCCTTGATAAATATATCCGCCTCATCCGTAACAACAATTTGCCTATATTCAATGGGTAATTTAACTATATGATTCAATTGGGGAACATTTGCAATAGCCACGTGTACTGTAAAATGGGAAGTTGGATTTAATTCAAGTTTTTCAAGTGTATTAATCGCATATTTTGGAAAAGGAAGGTAATTGAAAATATAATCGGTAAAATTTGGTATTTCTAATTCATCACAAATATCTTTTACATCGGTACAAAAACTAGGGTAATCACGAGATATATTCTGAAGAAGAGAATCTGTACGCTCCATGAGCAAGTGAATAGTATTCTTCTTCAAAACAAAGGCGGAGTACCAAAGTAAAACAAATTGAACAAATGATTTACCCGATTGAGGAAACCCAAATAGCATGATTCGTGTTTCCTCATCAGTTGGAAAAATAATATTAGCCTTGATTTTTAATTTTTCAAAAATTTTTAAAATGTTTTCATCCATGGGATTTCTAGGCTTTGTAGTTATAGGAACATATGGGATACCGTCAATGATAATAGGGTTAGGTTCGTGTCCAGTTACAGGAACATACTGAATAATAAAGCCATCTTCATAAGATATAACAGTGGGAGTAAAGAGAGATTGGTCGAGCACGTTTTGTATGGATGGTGTCATCTTGTTGTTGTTTGCTTGTTGTTTTTATTAGTAGTTTATTTATAAACTAAGTATTTTTTAGACGCATTTTTTTATTTAAAAAATTGTCTTGCATAAATATAAATGGACGTTCGCGACCAGAAACTTGGAACATTTACAGATTCATTTGATAAAATAATAACAGAAGATACTGAATATTTAGATGAAAATGGAGAAATTCTTTTTATATTTCGTAAGAATGTTATACCTGTAGACTTGGCAAAAATTGCATGGGATACATTCAATAAAGTTGCCAGAAAGAAGAATGATAATAGGGGACTTGCAGCGGGTCTCTTACCAGATGGTAATGCAAAGAAGAAGGATAAATACGGCGTGACTCGCGGTAATATTAGTCAGTCAAATATAGTTGGTTTTTTTGATAAACCAGTTATTCAGGACAAGAAAAAGTTTCCTGGTAAAAGTGTTTGTCGTTTGACTTCATTCAATACAAAGAATTTAGAGGCGTTTGAAAAGGCGGTTCCATTTTTTCAGTGTATCAATGAAGTGTATCGTCAAAACGCCCCCGAATGTTATGCGAGACAACTTGGTGAATCAAAAAGGTGTCATCAAGAACTTATAATAAGAGATACTGTTTTTAGTACAGTTACGTGTAATTACAACTGGAGAACAGCTGCCCACACTGATAAAGGTGACTACGTACAGGGTCTAGGAAATATAACAGTAGTGAGTCCTGACGGGCACATAGGTGGAATACTTGGGTTTCCAAAGTATAATATAGGCGTTGATATTCAATCTCGCGATGTTCTTCTTATGAATAGTCATCAAATTCACTGTAATACAGCAATAACTTCGGGTGAAAGGTTATCCTTTGTATGTTATCTACGTGAAAACATGTACAAGTGTACTAATAAAATATCAGATGTTTTTTATACAAATTAACGACCACCAGCACGTCGTTTTTTCCCCCGTGATCGAACCTTCATGCTTGGAACAGCCATCGCAGCTTCACCTATAATTTTACCACCAGCCCCAAAAGTTTTAGGAATAACTTTATGAGTGTTAAGAACAGCAACAATTGGTTTTACTACATTTGTCTTAAACTTAAAATTTTCTTTTTTAGGCAACACACGTCCTAAACGATTTCTCCAAGTAGACTTATTGTTTGGTTCATAACCAAATAATTTTTGCAGGCGTGTAGGTGCCACAGCTTGAAATAAAGTAGACCTATTTTGATTAGCTTTTTTCTGTAATAAAAGTAAAAGTTTTCTGTTATTTGCAGTTAGTTTTCTGTTATTTGCAGTATTATTGAGGCGCCGCGGGTTAAATATTTCTTGTTTTAATAAATTTTTATTTGGACGAACTATCGCATTTACAGCAACTTGTAAATTTATTTTATTACCATTAGTACTTAGTCCACTCACTGCATTAAAATATTTTTTATATTTGATTAATCCAGAATTGTTAAAAAATTTTTGACGAATATTATTTTTTGTTTTGATTGCATCGGGGATTACAACACGACGCATAGCTTTTATTGGTTCTTTTGTAACTATATTTACAGCTTTCATAAAAACACCTGCTGTTCTTCCACCTTTTGTAGTAAATTTATCAACGTTTTTTAATGCTTCAATACCTTTATTTAAATAAACATGATTTTTATCTGGATGATGTCTCTTATATGCATTTAAAAGGGCTATTATTAATAATAGTGGACGGTCTAAAAATGAATTATCATGAATACGCGGTGCAATTTCACTAGAAAATTCTGATAATAATTGATTAATTAGGCATTTTATTTCAGGTGATAAAGTTTTCCATTTCCACTGTGCACCTTCCTTAGCAACTTGTGCAGCTTGTGCAATAAGAACTCCATAAAAATATTTGCCATGTAAATCTGTAAAATTATGGCATACTGCAGCTACAACTCCAGTAGCCAACAACTTTGCTACACTTGATATAAGCTTACTTGGATTATTATACATAGATCTAACTGTATTAACATGAGGTTTATATGTTACATATCTAATAAGGTTTTTTAATGTTGATTTATCCATTTGCTTTAAAATTAAAGGTTTGAAACCGTGTAATACTCCTATTTTATAATTTCTAATAATCTTTTGTTTGTTATTTGAGAGTGGTACATTTGTAGTTCCAGATTTAGCTCGTAGTATATTTCCATAATTGTTTAGTAATGTTGCCATCTGTTTACCAAGTATTGTACCATTCATTTCAGCTTCTTTAGAATTAGTATAAGTTTTCTTTTTATGTATAGAAATAATATATAATAAAGTTTGCAACTGTTTTAGTTTTTCATTCGTTAGGGTTACATTAACAACTTTTCTTAATTTTGAATTACCTAATTTGTTTAATATTAAATTTTTCAATCCTAAATTTGAATTTTCATTACCTAATTTTTTTAATAATCCAGTACCGTAAATTATAGATTTTATAAATTTTTTCTGTTCTATTTTTTGTCTCAAATGCTTAGCATATTTTGTTGATATTTCTTTTTTAGAATAATATTTTTTTTGAGTTTGATAATTTTTGTTTTGTAAATTAAAAAATAATTGTCCTATATTTTTTCCAATTTCTGTACCATGTGCTTCTGTTCTATTATTCACTGATTTATATAAATTTTTTAGTAGTTTATCAACTGTTTCAGGATTAACCTGAATCTTTCTAGCAATTAAATTTGAAGTTGGTCTCCTAATTTTTTGTGCATTATATGTTTCCCATCCATTTTTTATACCTTGTACAAATGGGGATGATTTTGCATAGGGCATTTGTTTTACGTAACCATAAACTTTTACTATTAATGTAAATATTTTTTCTATAACATCTTTACCTACTTGTACTTGATTATTTTCAGTTGATTTTGAAGAATTAAAAAGACTTTTTATAACATTGACTAATTCAGTGTGTAATATTGTACGTTCTCCTTGTTCTTTTGATAATCCTGCATATGCGAGTATTTTATTAGATACTGTTTCAGAATTTTTTTGTGCAAATCCCTTCCCAAGTCCTGTATATCTACCAAACTGTTCTCTTGTTGTTAATGGTTTAAAATTTTGTTGTAAAGCTTCATATTTGTCTTTTACTTGTGTTTTTCTTGCTTTTTGCAATTCTTTAGTATTATTAGCCGGTGCGCGAGCCAATTCGTTTAATGTATTATGATAAATTTTATATTGTTTAATATATGTTACTTTATTTCTTCGTTCCTGTTCCTTTTTAATTAGTGCTTCTTGATTGACCGGTTTGGCTGCTTTTAATTCTTTTATCGTAGTAGTTAATTTTTTTATTTGTTCATATGTACGTGTAAGACCAACTTTAGGTTTAGTTCTATATTCTATAGCTTCTCCCCATGACTCATGTTTATTATTTATTTCTTTGTTTTTAGCTTTTATCTCGTTAAATTTTTGTTCATTAGTCATATTAGTTCTATTTCGTATTTTATCAAATGCTGCTTTTTTTTCTTTCCATTTTCTTATTTCTTCGTTTTTTTCTCGTACTTGCTTATTATCATTTTTGTTTATATAAGTTTGCAATAATGTTTTTAATCTGTCTAATGTTAATTCATTTTTATACATAGACCGCGGCCCATAAATATTCTTCTTTTTAGAAGCAGGTGACGGTGACGGTACACGATTACCTAATGGTCTTGTATTTGTTACAGGTGTAGCACTCATTTATTATACACTAATATAAAAAAAATGTCTCAAACATACTTTATATAAAAATAAATTAATAGTAAACAACAATGATTTGCGCAATCTGCCTGGATGAAATAATAAATCCAATGAAACTCCTCTGTAAACATGAATTTTGTAAAATATGTATATGTAATTCTCTTGTAAACTGTAAAAACCAATGTCCCCTGTGCCGTGGATACACATCCATAAAGAATTGTGAAGATGCACTTCGACTAATTAGAGGAGATCTTAAAGCCGAACAGTTTTTAAAGCTTTATTCTTAATTTTTTAAAAAAAAATATTATAAAAAAATGCGTCTGAAAATGAGTTAAGAATAAAACGCACTAAATATAAAAGAGAGAATAATGAACGAACTCCTTGAAGAGGCCCTGACGCATTTTGAACAGTTTCGAAATGTAATCGAAGAAAAAGAAAAGGAAATAAACAGCGTTTACTTTTGCAAATGTGGAGGAATCAAGGCGACTGGTTTCGGAAATCTTCCCGTCTGCACTACTTGTGGAGTTGTTGAAGGGTACTATATCGATGAAAGTGCCGAGTGGACCAGTGGCGTATCGGAAAGCGGGGTGGTTTCAGATCCAGCTCGTTGTGGAATGCCATCTGACACTGAACTCTTTTCAGCCGCCTGGGGAGCTGGTCTTGTTATAAATTCTAAAGGTGGGAGTTATGCGGTTCGAAGGATGGCCAAGATTAGTTTTCACAATTCCATGAATCACAAGGATCGCGCACTTTTTCATGCGTACAAGGATATTGAACTTGCCGCCCTAACGCGTTTAAACTTGCCTGGTACAGTTATTCGCGACGCCAAGGTTATGTACAAGAAGTTTAATGCAGACAAACTAACACGTGGTGCGGTTCGTGCTGGTATCAAGGCTAATTGTGTTCTCACCGCGTGTAAACTGGCAAGTATTCCGAGAACCACCAAGGAGATTGCCGATGCTTTTGAAATACCATCAAAGGATATTTCTAGAACATCACAAATGTTTCGAGAGACTCTTTTAGGTGTTTCTGAAGCCCCACAAAAGATTACAAAGGCTTGTGATGTTCTTCCCAGAATATTTAATGATTTTAAAATGATTGATGAAGCGACAAAGCGACAATTGGCTTCCAAGTGTCGAAAGATTTGTACACGTCTCGAACCCTGTGTCGAACTCATGGGAAAGACTCCCAATAGTATAGCATCCGCTGTTATACTCGTGGTTCTTGATGGCCAGGTTTCAAAGGCGGATGTTGCAACAATCTGTAAAATTTCAGCTCCGACTCTAAACAAGATTGAGATTATAGTTAAGAAGTACTTAGAGGAGAATAAACCTAAATTATAAATGCCAAGTCTTTTCTTGAGTACTCCGTGTTATGGAGGTCAGTGTCTCCAAAAGTATGCAGAGAGTATACTACAATTACAAGTATTAATGTCCCAAGTAGGTATTCAGATGTATATTGATACTATTGAAAATGAAAGTCTAGTTCAACGAGCGCGTAATGTGGCGGTTGGTCGGTTTATGCAAAAGTCTCAAGCGGAATACTTTATGTTTATAGATGCTGATGTTCACTTTGAACCAGAAGCAGTTGTGAGACTAATTCAGTCGGGACATGAACTATCAGTTGCATGTTACCCTAAAAAGTTTGTTGATTGGAATCAAGCTGCTGAAGCTGCTAAAAAAGGGGACACTCGTAATATGGCCATGTTGTCGGCATCACTGGTTATTAATTTTGGAGCACAAAAGGTTGAAATAATTAATGGGTTTGCACCAATTCTTGATGGACCAACTGGATTTATGCTTATTAAACGTGAAGTTTTTGAAAAACTTGAAAAGGCTTTTCCCGAGCTAAACTGCATGAATGACCACCAGAATCGTGATTTTGACACGTATCACGCAGCATTTGACTGTATGATTGACCCAGTTACACGTAGGTACCTATCAGAAGATTACGCATTTTGTAGGAGATGGCAACAAATTGGTGGTAAAATTTACGCGGATACATCCACTACTTTGGGGCACGTGGGTAATCTTCCATTTAACGGACAGTTGAGCGAGAGGCTTAAAACATAAAAATACTAAATAAATAATAAGAACTATGTCTAATTTTAAAACTATCGATGATGTATTAAGAAGTAATTTAGTTACATCTCTAGATAAACAAAGAATTATTCAATGTTATAGTAGAGTTAAAATATGGCATGTAACTAATGTTGAAGAATGGGATCGTGGACAATTGGGTATAGGAAATAGTTTGTATAGAGTTAATATTGATAAAACAATAACATTTATAAAAGATATTTCTAATATGAAACAGTATATTATGGTGGCTTAAAACCTAACCGTCTAGTATTAGTAATGCATATTATCATTGTTATAGTAACGCGTAATGCAGCGATATCTGTAAAAACTTTACACACCTTGTTACATTTTAATAAATTAAGTTTTCAAAAAAAGTTTACCAATGAAGTTGTTTATGTAAATGATGACGCATTTGAGAAACAATCTGTTTTTCTCAAAAAGTCTAAACATTGTGATAGAATAATCTGGATTGATTATAGTATTCATGTTGATCCAGTTTCAATTGAAAAATTAGTTGATAAATTTATTCAAGGGTATCAGTGTTTAGTAATGCCATGTGTGACTCCTGGTATCGATTGGGACCTTTTTAAAAAAAAGATTACATCGGGTTCCCAAGAACCAGTTTCACAAATGGGTCTAAACTTTGATACCAAGGTTGGTAAATCAATTGGGGAAAATTTACACATTGTAACTGAAACGGATCCAAAGTGTTGGGCCATTGATACAAAACCACTTCTCAGGGCTCTAAAAGGTGCCAAGGGTGAAGGTATTACAGTATCGGCTAAAACATCGGAAATGTTTAAAAAGTTTATTGAACGTGGTGTTGGTATTTACGCTTTTACAGCTGCAAATTTGATTGTAACGTATCCACACGAGTGTCTCGGTAACATATTAGAATCTGCAAATGTTTCAATAAATCCACCAGCAGATAGTTAAAAACTAGAAACGTTTATTATCAAAAGGAAAGCATGGATATTAAATCCCAACTTGTCAAGGATGGAACTCACTGGAAAGTTCTTACAGGGACTCCACTTGAACATGCGGTTATTTCATTTATTCACAAATCATGGGGAAGTGAATTGGTGAGTCATTTTCCGGGTCCTCAACCTATTTCCATTGAACGAAAACATTTTCCAATTTTAAAAAAGGGTGCCTATGTGGTGTGTGAAAAATCAGATGGCGTTCGCCATGTTCTTGTGTCACTCTTATTTGGAGACAAGAAGATGTGTGTGCTGGTGAATCGTGCATTTACTATTTATATTGTTCCACTCAACTTGCCCAAAGTAGCCTATCAGGGTACAATACTCGATGGTGAACTTGTCGATGGGGTCTTACTTGTGTATGATGCAGTTTGTGTTTCCGGTGTTGACTTTCGAGCACGTAACCTATTTGAGAGACTCAAAGGGGCGGAGAGTGTGGTATCTGGAATTTTACGTGTAAAGACGGATCCAATTTCAGTACAGGTAAAAACATTTTATAATCTAAAAGATTTTACAGTATTCCAAAATGAATATCTTCCCAAGTTAGAATACAAGGTGGATGGTCTCGTGTTTACCCCGATACATGAACCAATTCGGATTGGAACTCATGATACCATGTTTAAATGGAAACCGCGTGACTTGAATACAATTGATTTTCAGGCTAAGAAATGGGGTACCAAATGGGGACTCTATGTTTCAGAAAAGGGTCGTCTTGTTTTCGAGTCTGAATTGTCTTTTGAACAAACGCCAGATTGGATAACAGAAGATTGTATAGTAGAGTGTCAATACATATGTGATGAAGAGCCCAGGTGGTGGAAACCACTCAGTCTTCGTGTTGATAAGAAACATCCTAATAACCGAATGACATTTTATAGAACACTTGTGAATATCAAGGAGAATATTCAAATATCCGAGTATACTAAATGTTAAGTAAACATGATGCTGAAAACCTATTTACAAAAATAATAGGAATAAATAAAATTATACTTGTACTATTTCTAGTCGGGTTTGCTTATTTTAATCATGTGACTGACCATATATGTGAAAATCCAAAAGAATTTATGGCTGATTCAATAGGTCTAGGTTTAAGTGCTGCAATACCAGTAGCATTTATGGCTTTTAAACGAGGTCAGCCAGCATCAAGTATTATAAGTTTATCACTCCTTTCATTTCTATTTTTATTCTTTTACAACTTTGTTGCCGAAATGTCTGGTGAAAATAGCTCTGAACCAATTGAACATATTCAAAGTTCTAAACCATTTAAAATTGCAGCAGGTGTAATTTTAGGTATACTCGGGTTAATTCTTGTGTACCTCGCCTTTATAGTAAGAGATACAGTTCCAGGTACTTTATTAGAAGCAATTTTGTTTTCAATACCAACTGCAATAACAATAACTTTTATAGCAAAACATCACAATCAAGATAATTTAAAAAGTGTATTTATTAAAAACTTTTTAATATTATTTACAGGTTACTTTGTTCTTCAGTGGGGTGGTTTTAATAAACATTTATTTGTAAAACCAAAGTGTTTATAAATATTCTATGTGTACTATAAATGGGTGACTTGAAGATTTGGAATGAATGTGTTGCAGCTGCTAAAAATAAAATTCAAAAAAATTCGTGTGGGTACCAAATTATCAGAGGAAGTGTTCTTAAAGAAGCTCAACGCGCTTACTGTGTAATTATGATTGCAAAGTAAGTTTACGATTCATCATATACAGTAGACGCACTTGAGCTTTTGCTTTTTTAAGTGTTGTTCCTTTTGCAGCAACTCTTCCACTATTCATTTGTCTGACTCGGTACAAGTTTTTACCAGGTAACTTTCGTATTGAATATGGCATTTTATTATACAAACATAATAAAATGCTCAGTACACAATAAAAATAAATTATAATAGCAACCAATGAAATTTGAACTATTTTTATTTTACGTCTTTGTTATTGCAACTATTTTTACAGTTACAATGGCTATTTGTCACTTGAGTGGTTTTTGTAAATTCAAGTCATATGACCACTGGTTAGCGCCCATGACATTGGCAATCACGCTTTCCATGTGGGAAAATATTAACAAGTAATGATAATGAAAACAAACATTTATAGTATCTATGTAACAAATACTAGATTGGAATACAAGTATTTTATAAATAATATTATAAAACATCTTCCAGCTACAAATTTAAAATTAATACATTTACATGTTCATCCAATGTCTGAATTGGGTAAAAGTCCTTTTCATGTGACTGTATACCCAGAACAGAAAATGTACAAGGTGTTGAATTTAAATAGTATTGTTAAAATTTTTAAAACATTACAACCATCTGACCGAAACGTGTTTGTATACTCGGGTCATTCAGATGGAATTAATATGAAGAGATTATTTAGAATTGATGATTTTTGTAAAATTATAGAGAAAACTATTGATAAAAAAGCGGATCTAGTTATATTTGATTCATGTTTAATGGGTAATATTCACTGTCTCTATATGTGTCGTCACGTTACAAAATATGTTATTGCATCACCATATTATTATGATTATCTATCAGTCTTAGAAACCAAGAGTATCTGGAAACCAAAAGTTGTTGGACGCAATCTTATTGATGAGTACATGGCAATAAATTGTTTGAAATCAAAATTTCAATCACACCTTGTCATGTATAATATGAATTTACACTTGGATAAATACATCACTTTTTTATTAAAGAACCCAAAATCTTATAAAAGTGTCATTCCAAAGTATCCATATTATAGAGACATTAGTAATACCTCATTTATTACATATCAACGAAGTTGTAAAAAAAGAAAATCAAATTTATTAATTATTTTAAAAAAGCCAATACGAAATTATTTACCAAGTAAATCGGATATTTTTATGCAAACTTACACCCTGTCATCTTGACCACTGGAGTATCGTCATCATCCTCATCGGGCTCTGGATCAGCAAAGTTAAATCCGTGGATACGTTGAGGCTCGTAGACCTTCATCTGCATGATGGTCCAAGTGATTCCAAACCTCTTGTTGAAAAAGTAAATATTTCCAAATTGAACAAAGGCGGCTCCTGTATTTCGCTTGTAGAGCCCTTCTGTTGCTTCTTCCGTTAGTTCAACATCAGCAACATCAAAGAATTGAGTCTTGTCAGAAACCTTGACGCGAAACTTGGGGTCGTGATTAGGGGAAAACTTGATGTTTGAATTGAAGAGTGACATTAACTGTTCACGAGACATGACACTTCCAAAAATGTCTTTACTAATTGATTCAACATAATCAATCACCTTGTTTTCAATCGTAACAAGAAAATCATAAAACTTGTTTACATAATTATCAGACACGTTCCAGCCCTTCATGGAAAAATCGACATTGTACTTGGTTGGGCCATATGGAGGCGCAAATCCCGATACTCCAAATGGCATGTACATTCGTGGAATTTGAAATTGGAGTGGTTCAACCTTGATAGAACGGTTGTTGTAATCACTAAACACGATATCATCAGGAGTGACACTTGTAAACCTCATTTCTTATTTATTTTGTGATTGAAAACTTTAAGTACGGCAATTGTTCAGAAAATTGCTTCTGATAATCACAGGGCCTGCGAGTTCTCGTTTGCGATCATCCTGTAAAAAGTATGTGTTTACAAAGAAGGGTCCCATGTATCCAGCTGGGGTGATAGGGGGATATGAGCCTATAAAGCATTCAGGCGCTTTGCACACGGGTTTATATTGGTATGGTACTGGACCCATGACAAATGGTATATCATAGGCGGTATCAAAATCAGCAGCGAGCAGCATTTATAATACTCTACTTTTTTTTTCAAAGATAATAGTAACACAATGACTTCTATTCTTAGAACTATGAGGCAAACTAGTACCCCACTGGGTGATTTATTTTTTTCAGATTTTAACTTTCGAAATATTCAAAATAATATTCGACAAACAGTTTTGGACAAGTCGGGTATAGCAATTGATTACCAAAAAAAAGATGATGTGCTGACACTTATGCGTATGGTGTTTATTAATAATTCATCCAATCCATATGGAAATCTTCCAGCTCAGGTTAAACTCATGAATGACATTGTTATTAAAACTGCCGTTGGACAGATTAGTACAGGTATTTCTCAATACATTGGATACATTCGGGATATCAGTACACCAATGATTCCAGAACCTCGCCCGATTAACACGTCAGTTTATGGAGAACGTATGTAACTTAAACAATTAAGTTACTATTAAAATAAGATGAATTTGAATGCGTATCGTGATACAACAAAAGAAATGTGTGCTCACAAAGGCTGGGATCGAGCTCCTGTGAATACGGTATGGTTACTTTTGACTGAAGAGATTGGAGAATTAGCCTCGGCTATTAGGCAATACACAAAGGTGTATCGTAAAATGAATTTACAAAAGGAACGCGGTACTGATGTTCAAATGGAGATGGGTGATGTATTTAGTTATTTATTTCAGCTGGCATCCATGTTGAATGTTGACCTTGATGAAATGTGGATCAAGCACCAAACAAAATTTTTGGACAAAAATTATAATCTATCTAATAATTAACAATGAGCGCACTCATGCTTTCAGATGAAAATACCCTAAATGATATTAATCCATTTGTGATTGGCGGCCCAGGCGCGTGGCGAAAACCATTTGGATTTGCCCCAGCAGCTCCAGATAAAGACCGTATTACATGCGATGCATACGGATGTTCTATTATGACAGAGTCGGGCGACAAGTGGGAACCTAAATTACAAAAGCCAGCTTGTAATTGGGGTATAAATGCACAAACTAATGGTAGTCTAGATGCCCCAAGTTGTTTTCCCCCTAAAAATCCAGTATCGTGCCCAATGTCACGACCGCTTGAACCTACCCAAGAATTTTTACCAGACTTGTACACTTTAATACCTTATACAGACCCAATTCCCAAAGCACTCCAGGAGTCTACTGACCTTACAGTACCAATTATTGGCTCAGCAGTTATTCTTATTGTATTACTAGTGCTTGCAAGGCGTTAAAATACTTTTCAAGACGAAAGATATTTCGGCACGTTATAATAATTACCAAACTTGTTGATGACACTATAGTCTCCATCAACTCGTGTTGCCACTTACACTTTTTATTTATAATTGGAGGAACAAATGTTGGATCGAGAATACATATAGCATTGAGTAAATTAATTCGGTACAAATTTGGATATTCTATAATACGTTCCAGAGACAACCTGGCTAGTTTACGGTAGACCTCAATATTTTTGAACACCATGGTATTCAAAAAGTTTATGTACTGTACACCCTCACTTTTGTTAAATTTAAGTTCTGTCCAGTTTCCGAGTGGCGTGGTGTAGATATAATCTGTAATGGTTCGAGTCCCAGTCCCCGGAACGAATTTGTTGTACGTAATCTCAATACAATCAACTCTGTTAGACCCATCATTGCCACATAAATTACAAGTAACTTTAGCATTGAGTACATTCATTATTGTTACTAGTACAGTGTCTAATTTCTCTAATTAAGGATTTTGTACAATAATTGTTTAATGTTCAAGGATGAATACGTCATGTTGGTCGACACAATGCCTCAGATACACCTTGATTCCGCTATTGTACAAGCTGCCCGAGTATCATACTCAAACTCTGGAACAAAATCGGCACGAACCGATGAGGGACTCATCCGATATCTTATGCGACACCACCACAATACACCATTCGAAATGGTTGAGTTTAAATTTTACATCAAAATGCCCATATTTGTGGCTCGTCAACACTTTCGGCACCGCACCGCAAGCATCAATGAAATATCCGCTCGATACTCCGAAGTCTCGACCGACTTTTTCGTACCCAATCAGTACCGTTCGCAATCAAGTGTTAATAAACAATGTTCGGATGGACCGATAGAGTTGGATTCGACTCATCAGGCTGATTCATGTAAAGAAGCGTTTCGCGTGTACCATGAATTACTGGATGCTGGATGCTCGCGTGAATTGGCTCGGTGTCATCTTCCCCAATCAACGTTTACTGAATTTTTTTGGAAGATTAATCTCCACAATTTGTTACATTATCTCCAGCTTCGAATGGCACCAGATGCCCAACAAGAAATTCGTGATTATGCACAGGCTATTTATAACAGGATTGAACCTTTGATACCATTGACTATGAAAGCTTTTATGGATTTTAGAGTCAATGCGATTACTTTATCGGGACCAGAAATTGAATCAATCAAAAGTGGAAAAATAATGACTAACAAAAGTGAACAAAGGGAATTAGATGAAAAAATGAAATTAATAAACTTAAAGTATTAAACTGTTAGAATTATAAATGGAGACACTTGTAGTATATGAAACTCCTTTTAAAAAAGTTAGAATTGGTAGTAAAGGTGATGGTGGATATGTTATAGTTGATAACGATTTATCTTTATATACGACACTTGTATCACTTGGAATCTGTGATGATAACAATTTTGAAGTTGAGTTTAATAATATTTCAAATGCATATATTCAACAATATGATTATTCAATTGAAAAACCTCCTATATATATAAAAAACTCAGAATTTTTTAAAATTAAAGTAGAAACTTTGAGTGATTTAATTCCTCATACTGGAACTAAAAAGTTTTTAAAAATGGATATAGAAGGTTCAGAATGGAGTTTATTACCTACTTTAAATTTAAATGAATACGAACAAATTGTAATTGAATTACACATGTATGGAACTCCAATTGAACAAATTAATGCATCAATTGAACATTTAACTAAAAATCATAAAGTTGTACATGTGCATGCTAATAACAATGGATTTCCTATTTGTTATATGAAAAAAAATAAAAGAATGTCCCTCATGTTTAATCTCTTAGAAGTGACTTTATTACGCAATGATATTTGTAATTTTAGTCCAAATAAAACACACTATCCTACTGAACTCGATAGTCCAAATAATAAAGATAAACCTGAATGGGAATTAAACTTTTTAGAATCCTATACTACAAGCCCTATCTAACTGAGAAAACTCAACCTTTTGAGTCTCACCGGTTCTAGTTCTAGTTATTGCCTCTGAGGCGCTTCGCATTGCAGATCCAACCGTCTCAGTACAAAAAGTCATTGCACTTGATTCAGGAATTCCAAGTTCATTTGCAGCCTGAATGGCATCTTGGTTTGCAGCCAAAAACACAAACTCCCATCCGAGTTTCTTTTTTTCGGTAATCAAATCATTAATATGAAACTTGGTGTATTTTTTACTAGAATTTTCAAACCCATCAGTGAGAATAACAATGGTGGGTTTCACTTCCTCCAATGGAATCATCTTGATTACATGTCCAATTGAATCCAAAAGGGCCGTTGCGCCTCGAGGCACAAATGTCTTGGTATCAAGAAGTGGGGCATCTTTGGCCGGTTGAGTATACAAGGTTTCAACTTCATGGTCAAACAGAGTCAGACTAATAATAATATCAGGAGGTTGAGCCTTGAGAAAAGTGTTGAACCCACCAATCGTGTCATCAATGCAGTTTGCCATGGAACCGGAACGATCGAGGAGACAATAGACTGACATCTTTCTTGTATTACATGGTAAACTTATCTTTATCTGGAATCCATGCCGCATAACCACCAAGTTCCTCTTGTGGTTCCCATATAGGAGGAGTTGACCGATAATTTACAGTAAATACATTTCTAGCAGTACTTGATGTATTCAAAAGGTCTTGAAGAATAGTTCCAGAATCGGGATTTTTAAAGTGTCGAAAGAGAACTTGACCAATTTCAGCCGCTGTCAACTTTTCATTTGGTAATAATTCCACAAGTTCATCTGGAAATTTACAACCAAAGAAACATTGATACATTTCAACAATAAGTTCCTTTTTTGCGTACCCAAAATTAACAGATACATCTATTCTACCAGGCCTAATAAGCGCTTTGTCAAGTATCTCGGGTCTATTACTTGTCATGATAACCATACGTCCCGGTGATTCTAATGTTCCATCAAGCACAGTTAGAATTTCTCCAAGTGTGAGTTCATCAGGAATTGGTTCGTCACGTGTTTCCCCATTGACCCTTTGCTTGACAATGTCGCTAATGGCATCAATCTCTTCTAAAACATATATACGTTGTTCAAGTGGGATGGTAAGTACTTGAAACTGACTCATGGTTGAATCTGTGTACACGGTAACCTTGTCACTAAAAAAGAGGTTCTTCAATTGGGTCGCGGTTGAAATGTTTGCAAAGTTTACATTAATAATGTGTCTCTTGGTTAGATTCGCAATTGCTCGAATAATTGAAGTTTTTCCAGAACCAGGAACTCCTGACAGTAGTAGACCCAATTGATATGGTATACCTCTTGAATCATACCATTCTCTATTGTTCAAGAAAAAGTTTACACGTTCTTCAACCTCTCGAACTTCTGTTCCAAATATATTGGCAAATGATTTATTTGAATAAAATGGACTTTTTATAAAACTGAGTTGTCTCGCAGCAGTTGCTATTTTCATGACTCTATGAGTAGCTTTTGACTTTTCTGAATCATCTCCAGCTGATAAAGAACCTCTTGGATCGGACTGGTCGACCCGGTGTTTATGGTCAAAAAAGTACAAGGAGTCACCGAGCGCATTCTTTATTTCCTCCTTGTAAATGGAATACACATGACGAACCCATTTAGTAATTTCATAGGAGGAAAGTGAATTTGACATGAGTATCAAAGTAATAGATGAAATAGTTCCAGTTTCTTGATCATTTACAATTGATTCAACCTTGGCAAATATATCCTTGGTAATTTGAAAAGGTTTTATTAAATAGTTTATAAGTGTCTGCGTATTTTCAATAAGTTGCAACTCGGGAATATTATCAAGTTTGGAAATTATATTGAGAATTGAATCAACCATTATATTTGTTTCTTGGAAACTTTCAAGTTTTGTCTTCCAGTCCCTCTTCATAGAAACCTGATTATGAAAGTGTCTCTTGTTTAGTAAGACTGATTCTTTAACAAGTGGTACCACTGGTGTAACAGAATCTAAAATATTTTTATGAAATCGTCCTTTTATAAAGTTTACAAGTGAACCTAAATGTTTGATTGATTCATCTATTATACTAATTGCAATAAGATATTTTATTGTTTTCCTAACATCAGAACCTTCTGGTTTGGAAATGAGTTGAAGTTTTATGAGTTCTTTAATATCCATTAGTACCAGTGACTCGTAAAACTTTAATATACTGATGACAAGAAACCTTTTTTTTAAAAACATCCACAACGTTATCTAAACAAGTGGATTAATACATGAACTATATTCATTTGAGGATATAAACATCATTTGTTGTTGTTTTTGATGTTGTTTTTGATTTTGAAGATTCCTTTTCCGTAAGTATATTAAACCTACCGCTAAACAAAATAAACTAATTGTTGTTACTGCAATTATAATATGTTTTGATGGAGATTGAGGGGGTTTCGGAACTACTACTGTTAAAATTGATGGAGTAATTATTAAAATTACAGAATTATCGGTATATAAAACTGTTTGTTTAAACTGAACTGGTAAACTGCTAAAAATAATATTTGAAAATGTTCCAGAAATAGTTCCATATTGTGTGTACAATATTGTAAAGTTTACAGATTTTATTGGTATAAAAACAACTTGTAATTCTCCTCCAATAGTTATATCATCTTGTGAAATAATTGAAACATCATGTTCTAAATTAATAACAAGAGAACTTGAAGGATGTATTAATAGACTTTTAATGTTTATTACACCTGAAACTATTATATCACTACTAAATATAACATTACAGTCTAGGATACCAGTTCCACTCAACACTGCATTATTAAAAATACATGAACCAGTGTCTGAGGTCAATTGTAAAAGTTTACGACGCATTGGTAAAGTGGTGGTGTCAAGTATAAAAGTTCCAGTTACTACAAGAGTCGATAGACTTAAAACTTTGATAGTCCCGAGTAAAATTACATCCACAACCATAACTGTAGAATTTGGATTTAATATCATACTTGCAGTGTTATTTAATATAATAGGAGCGCTAATAGTCACATTCCCATCTGTTTCAATAGTTCCATAGACTATAATACTTGATGGTCCTAATGATATTATAGATGTTTCATCGGTTAATAATATACTAGTATCAATAATAAATGTAGAATTATCCAAGACAATAGTTCCATTATTTGATAATGATGAACCTGGTTCAAATATAAATGTACTGTCTACAATAGAAACTTTTCCAGATGTTTCAAGTGTACCATTTAAAATTGCTGATGAACATGTTATTTCACAATCAAGTAAATTTAAATATGAATTTTTAGAAATGTCAATACTTTTAAATGAACTTTTATTACGAATGTATACATGCGAATCATCTTCCAGTGTAAGTTTATTGATATGAACTTTTTGATTTTCACATGAAAATGAATTTTGTGAATGATTAGATGCACCGCCTGAACAATTTATGTGAGTAAAATTATGGGGTACTGGTGGACGCAAAGGATTTGGACGAGGGGATTTCGTAATTGGTGGACGCAAAGGATGAGATTTTACATTTGGACGAATTGGTGATACGTTCGGACGAAGAGAGGACTGTGCTACTGACGTACAGCTCGAAGAACTCGAGAGTGAAGTGAACCCAGCGGCGCACGCGTAACATATGTTCTGTCCCGACGATCGAGCGTACGTGTTTGGGTCACAATGCATGCATTGAGTCGAAGAAAAACCAGGAGCAAAGGTGCCGGGATTACATGGAATGCAACCTCCCATTGTCCCACCGGGAGAGTATGTCCCGGGGTAGCAGCTAACACACGACGAAGAGCCACCGGGAAGAAATTGACCAGGTGAGCAGTATAAAAGGGACTCCACTTGAACACCTAGTAATGCAATAAATACAAGTTTAAACATTTTATATATTACTATATATTTATTTCTTTAGAAAACAAATAGAGAAATATACACCTATCTAATCAAGAAGAATGAATACTGAGCGTCAGCCACAAGCAACGCGAGAGCGTCAGCCACAAGCAACGCGAGAGCGTCAGCCACAAGCAACGCGAGAGCGTCAGCCACAAGCAACGCGAGAGCAACAACTTGCGCTTGATGATGTGCTCAAGGGTCACAATGTTTTCATCACAGGTGGAGCCGGCGTTGGTAAGAGTTTTCTGGTGAATAATATAGTAGATACTATCAAGACCCAGCTAGGGGTCTGTGCTATGACTGGATGTGCAGCTCTACTTATAAACGGTGCAACACTTCATTCATTTCTCGGAATTGGTCTAGCTACTGAATCGGCTCTACACTTGGCTAACAAGGTTCGAAAGTTTCCAGCAGTCTTTGAAAGAATTATACAATTGGAGACACTTTTGATTGATGAAGTTTCCATGTTGAATGATGAATTATTTGAAAAAGTTTCAGAGTTTCTTCAAATAATTCGAAAGAGTATGAGACCATTTGGTGGAGTCCAAATGGTATTTGTTGGTGATCCATTTCAGTTGTGTCCCGTGGATGGTGAATACTGTTTTACATCCAAGTTGTGGACTTCAAATATCAAGATTCACACTTTGAGTGCCAATATGAGACAACGTGGCGACCCGGCATTCAAAGAACTACTGGATCGTGTTCGATGGGGAGTTTGTTCAGATGAAGACCTTTCCACTCTGAAAAAACTAAAAGATACAACTTTTCCCGATGGTATTGTTCCAACAAAGTTGTATGCAAAAAATATAAATGTTGATGCGATTAATCAAGCTGAGTTATCCAAGTTGACAAATGATTCAAAAGAGTACAGTTACTTTTGTGCAAATGAATATTCTCAAAAGTGGGCAACTGCCAACAAGATTCCAGCTCTAATCAAACTAAAAATTGGGGCCCAAGTCATGTGTACCAGAAATATACCACTTCAGGGACTTGTGAATGGGTCACGCGGTGTAATCACTGATATGGATGAAGATGGCATTTCTATACAGTTGTTATCGGGTAGAATTGTTTACCTAAGTCCTATTGCGGTGTCACCATTTGATAAACCATATATTATAGTAAAGTTTCTGCCTATCAAACTTGCCTGGGCTATTACCATTCATTCCGCACAAGGTATGACTATTGATGCTCTCGAAGTTGATTTGGGTAAAGATATTTTTGCATTTGGGCAGGCCTACACAGGCCTTTCACGTGCCACAAGTCTCTCGAGCGTTCGAGTCACCAGTGTCCTTGCAAAGTCTTTTGTTACAAATCCAGTTGTTAAAAAATTTTTTTCTTAGTTTATAGTATGAGTATTTGGCCGCGCGAAACTGCATATAAATATTTTACTATATTATCACATGCTGGACATGAAAAAAAATTAAATTTAAAAACAGTCCCAGATAATATTATTCTTGTTCTTGTTGCAAAATGTGGAGAATCATTTACACAAAATAATAAATTTAAAGAAATATATAAAAATGAAAATAAAATGAAAGCATATTTAGAAAATGGACAAGTAAATAAAAGTATATATAATAAAACAACTCCATATGAAAATCAAGAAATTGAACTAAATAGAAACAATAATAGAAATTTATTACATGGAGTATATAGGCTTCCTATGAATATAAAACCAATGGCCCCCAATACATACCGTATAATCCAAAAACAAATAGAGTTATCAAAAGAAATTAATAAGTTAAAAAAAGAGCAACAAACAACCAAGTCAAAACAAACTGTTAGAAAGTTTCAATATAAAATTACAAAATTACAAAAACAATTAAATATGTCACGTGGTATGATTGTAAATAATACCAGAAAATTTAATAATATTACACGTACAAGTCTTGTACCTTTACAAAAACCTTTACTTTCAGATATACTTGGTACTATTTCAAGACAAATTGGATCCGGATACGTAGGTGTTGTATTTGGTACATATTGTAGAGGAGTTTTAAATAATGTAAATAATGTGAATACTGCAAGTAATGTTGTATTAAATTTTCCAAACAAAAAAAAAGTAGTAATGTCAAAAAATCGTTTTTACCGATTTGGAACATTACGTAGTATATCACCAATAAGAAAAATAGCACATAAATATCAAGAAAGAATTAGAAATATTCCACAAGGGACGAAAAGTGTATTATTAAATAAAACAAAACGACAATCTGTTAAAAAAGTATTTTCTTCTATGTTTAAACGTGTTTTTAAACGAAAATAAAGTTTTTATGTTTTACATTTTCATGAATAGTTTTTATAGATACAAGTCTAGAAACTAAAACATTTATTATTGCAAAGTCAACTTGAGTAACACTTATTTTTACAGTTAATATATATCTCAATGAATTTATTCCATACATTAATTGAGAATACACTTGTAACTGTGTTTCATTTGAAAAGTTTGTAATGTATAAAACCTCTGTATTATAAATATCATTATATATTTTGTTAATCGCAGTTTCTGAAATAAATACATCCGCTATTTCAATTACTGATAACATGAAAACTGTAATGAACCATTTATTCCATGTATCAATATAAAATGACATTATATTTAAAGATTTACTTGGACCATATCTTATATACGAATCTTCAGTTTCATTTTTGAATGCAATTATAAAAATAATAACAAGTATAAAAAGTAAAGTGATATTTAATATAAACATACATCTGAGCCACATACTTACTTGGTACTCGATCCAAATGTTTAATGTTAAATGGGGTTACACGTGTTATGAGTGTCAGTGTCCCTTGGAGGTGGACTTGATAATCAAGGATCCTAATCTAGAACTTTTTTTTAGAGACTTTTCAACATGGGGTTATCTTCGACCATTTAGTCTCTACCAAAATTTAGTAATGTACAAGTTTTATGATCTTGTTGTAAAACGTGTTTGTTTATCATGTTATTATCACCCTAACCGTGTAAATTTAATAAACAGAGAAGTTGGTTTCAAAAAAGTAAGTAATAAAAACCAAATAATAAAAAGTAAGTCATGCAAAGAAATTTATGATTATTTTAATAATTTTATAGAGTTTAGACAAAGAAAAGATTTAGAAATTTGTATAGTAGAGGAAGAAAAACGTACTAATATTCTTGGGTTAAAAATATTGTGGGATCCTCCGCCTACATATTAGGATACTGAATATCAAATTTAATCTTAACATAAACATTAGAACTTTGATACTCGAATCGTGGGTCTATAGGAACTAGCAAACTGGTATCAACTTCAAAATCACCATTAAAAAATGGACACGTTAATTTAGAACCTTTAATTGAATCATCAAATGAAATTTTGGGACACCATAACACCTGATTACCTAATCGAATAAAATCTGGATGTGAATTTATTTTTATTACAAGTATTATATTGCCAAAGGGAATATTATGTTCTTGTGTACCAGGTGTTATATTAAGATTTACTATAGTACAAGTTTCAACAACCTTTTTAAAACAACAATGTACACACCCAGTTGATGCAGAACCATCACCTAGACAATTGGGACAAGTGTGTTGCATCATAAACATGTGTATTTGCTGATGAATTTGCCCAGAGCCATTACACGTTGTACATTTATTTTTACATTTGGGACATTGTTCAGATTTAACTATTTTAATAGTTTTAGTTCCTCCAAGTATAACTTCTGCGAGACTAATATTAACAACTTGTGTTTGTTGTTGATTAAAAAAATTTTGAAACCCGTGAAACTCGTGATTTGGTACCACTGGATCTGGATTTGTAATTTTTTCATACGCCTCTGTTATTTTTCGAAACTCATCTGGATTCCCGCCTTTATCTGGATGATGTAAGAGTGCCAACTTTTTATAAGCCTTTTTTACTTCATCCATACTGGCACCTTTCGTTAGTCCAAGTACTTCATACATGATATTAATATTCTTTTCTTTTTTATATTATTGTTCAACGCATACGAGTAAAGGTAAACCAGTTACTATTTTCATTTATTTACTAATATATTTAAAAATATGTTTTAAAAATATCCACGTGTAAAATAAACTACTAATAAAACAAGTGAGCAAATGAATTCCACTTATGGCAACATTTACGAGTATGAGTACGAGGAGGAGGATGAAGTGACAAGCCCGCCACCATACGAAGAGGAAGAGGAGGAGTACTACGAGGAACCTGAAGATGATTACTACTATGATGACTAATTATTTTTAAAAAGGTAATAGAACAGTTTATTTAACAGTCAAGATTAATCGTAAAAGTTTCATCATTGGCTGGCACTTTTATAGTCCCACTTAAAGCATTTAAAAAACTTCCTGCTTTTACTGGTACTGTTATTCCATTTTTACACAAGTTGTTAATCTTCACTTCATCTGTATCTCGAATCCTTTTTACTGTAAGAGCAATCATAAATATTAACACTATCAAAAGTATCAAAGTTGTAAGTTTGACCAAGTGCATATTATATTAACAGTTTAAATTAAAATCAATTATTAAATCTTGGCTGGGGAGAGGTCCCATACCCAAAGGAAGTTTTTGTATAATAGAACCTTGTTTGATTGTTACACTTGGAGGTTTTTTACAGATACTATTAATTTTAGAATCTTGAAACTCACCTGTTATTTTTATGACCCACGCCATTAGGAAAACAAGTATTATAATCACAATTAAAACAATTATATCAACAAATGTAATGTCGCTATCCATTTATATTAACTATTTATTTTTGTTGGTCGTTTTATTATAGAACTTTTCATTTTGTTATCAGATTTGTCATCTTGTTTATAAAGTGTGCATGATGTATCTGGAAAAAATGTTGCAACATTACACCCTGACTGTTCAAGGCACATATATGCACAACTTTCAGTTGATGTTATATCATTAAATGTAGCAATTACATTTGATGATGACGTAACATATCCATTTGAAGTTGTAAGTTCCCACTTTGGTGGTACACTTGTTGGTTTTTGACACTTGTCACTTATGACGTAATAATTAGGATTACAAGTTGACGGTACACACTCTCCAATCTTGTTTGTTACATATGAAAGAGCATTGGGGTCGTTTGTTTTGGGTGTACATTCTTCACCACCTGGATTTTCATAAAAGAAATATACGCCGGCTAATGCTGAAACTGTTAATATAAGAATCACAATAGAAGGTTCAATACCAACTATCAAACCATATATAAGAGATAATACTGTTCCAACTCCTGCAACAATTAATAAAATATTATTTTTGGTCAACATTAATATTAGTAATTAAAAAAAAACTTGTTTAAAAATAACTTACGATATATATAAACTACTAGTAAATGGAACTTACTATGATATTCAAAAATCTTCGCGATTCTGTCGGTTTTCTTGCTGGTGACTATCCATTTCATATTGTCAAGAATATGATTTTCTCCATGAATCTGAATGAAGAAGATTCATACACTGCACTTGTTGCAGCTGGATTTCCACCAGTCTTTGAATTTGATTACGAAGGGGCATGTTACACGCTTGGTAAAGACACGGTGGATGAATGGTTAGATCATGGTAATTTTGTAGATGATTTTCATCCAGCGAGTCGTAAAAACCTTGACTACTTGGTTAACCCCGAAAAACGTAAAAAATTTCATGATGAATATCTACAAGAAATTCAAGGTGGTCTTCGTAGGACTGGTTCTATATGTGTTCGTCTTCATCAGAACTTTACAATTGCAGAAATTGAATATGAAGTAAGCATTAGGAACAAAGAAGTTGATGAACTTGTAGCAATTTGTGTAGCTTAGTTGTTTTTAAAAAATAAAGGTACTCAAAAAACTTGTTTAATATTTACTCACATAATAAATAAAGTACTAGTAAAACAAAGATGTTTGGATTGAAGCGTATGAATGCTCTTACACCCGCCCAAGCTGCTATACTTGTAAAGCTGGCTCATGATGAACCAGTGTCTCCAATAAGTATGGCGGTACTCAATGCAGTATTTCAAAGATAATTTTTAAAAAATAAAGGTACTCAAAAAACTTGTTTGAAAATTACACAAGTTTTTAAAATAGTACTAGTAAAAAATGGGTTGGATATATGTTATAACGTGTGATATGTATGACAATACTAATTTTAAAAAGATTGGTTTCACAGAAAAAATTGGTCTTCTTGAAGAAGAAGTTCGAACTTCTCTTCTTCAAAGGTACGCAACAACACTAATTTGTCCAAGGATATTACAACTCGTAAAAGTTTCCAACCCAAGACAAGCCGAAAAAAAAACATTTGAAATTTTAGAAAAGTTTAGAATTGACAAGGAAATTTTCAAGGTTGATATTGCTGAAATCCAGTTAGCTCTTCAAGTTATTAAGAAAGAGTTTCCACCCGAACAGACTGGGATTACCAAGGATAATCTTGAAAAGCTGTTATGTAAAATTCGTAAAAAGGAAAATAAACTTGCAAGGGATATTCCATACCAACAGACTTTTTCAAATTGGATATATGAAAACAAGGGAACATGTAATGTTATTAACCAACAGAATTTAACCTATTTTATTAATAATATGGTTAACCCTTGTGTCATAGGTTCTCATTTTGATTGGACCAAGAAACCTGAAAATCAAAATGCTCTCAACTCAAGGATGGCACATGTTCGTAATTCATTTCAGCCAAATAACTGGGATTGTTCTGACCCCAATATTCAAGGATTCTTGAAAAAGTTATTGACAAGTGTATAGTTTTTTAAAAATAAGGTATTCAAAAAACGTGTCTCAAGTTTACTGTAGTACTAATTAAAGTACTAGTAAAAACACAGTAATGTCGGTCATAAAAGTTTTCAATTCATTGAGTACCAACTTTCGGGTGGTTACACTTGAAAAGTACAATAACCACCATCTAGCACTCCTTGTTAAAGCACTACCAGCTGGTAAATACAGTGCTTCAACATACGGGTTTTATCAAGAGTTTGATTCCAAGAATGATATGATTCGATATTTTCTTCACAAGAAGATTGTAAAGATTGTTCACGAGTACTATAATAAATGGGATCGCACTGATAAACCTATACTCACAATTCAGAGATGGTGGAGGTCTAGGCTTGCTTTTAAAAGATATGATGAGTGGTGTGAACTTAACCGAGAAGAGTTGGCGGAGCAAGAATATGCCATGAATAATGGGGATTCAGTTGACTGGTGTTGGAATTGTAAATATAGTGATTGTGATATTCATTAATATTTTTTTAAAAAGTCTTTGTTTAAAAAAACGTGTTTCACGTTTACTTTCATTATAAAGAAACTACTAGTAAAAAAAAACAAATAAAATGTATTCTAACATTAAAACATACCAAGATTTATGCAATGTTAATGTCAAGTATTTACGCGGTGAATACGATAGATCAGCCTATCACTCAGGTCCTATATGCGAAGAAACTAATCAACTTGTTGATGACTTGTGTATTATCAACAAGATGGGAGTATATACATTTTGTGGACAGCCTTCTGACAGATTTTTTGAAAACAAATTGATTGAAAACAAATTTAATGTTTTAACATGTTATGAACAAAAAGGATATCTGGATTGTTTTGTTCACGTTGATAAAATTAAAAAATTAATTGGTGAAGATATTTATTACTATGTCGAGTACCCAGATGGTAAGTCTGAAACAAATATACAATTTGTAGATGGCAAGTATCAACTTCATCGTAAAGCGCACATGATTATAAGTGGATTTGATATTGTACCAGAAATGTATAATTTTATTAACCCAAAAACTTGGGTAAATGAAATATTTGGAGCTTGTATATCACAGAAATGTATTGGTAGTTTGCAAGATGAAATTAATATTCATTTTATGCATGGTGTTAAATCAAGTATTTTTGAAAACTTGGTATTATTGCGTCTTGTAAACCGCGATTTTAATTCATCTACTTCTATTGAAAAGTTTATAATTCAGGTTATGTCTCATTAATTTTTTAAAACCTCCATCATCCGCAAACTTTTTTTAAAAACCAGTGTTAAAAAAAAACGTGTTTGTCAAATACTCACATTGTTAATAAAGTACTAGTAAAAAAGAAAGAGTAACAATGAATTTTGATACTTACATGTCTACAATCAATAATATTCTTATTTTAGATTATATGATGGATATACAAGATTTTCCAGATGAACCATTTATGGATTATTATGATGATGGGTTAACATGTGATGAAGTTGTAGATATAATGATGGATAGAAATAGAAACTTGGAGGTGTACTTTGAGTAACTTTTTAAAAAGTTTTTGTTTAAAAAAACGTGTCTCACTGTTACATACAATATAAATAAAGTAATAGTAAAGACCAAGTGCTTGCACTTGAGAACCATGAATAGTGAATGTTCAATTTGTTATGATAAACTAACATGTTCTAGATTTACACTTTCATGTAATCATGATTTTTGTGGTGAATGTATTCTACAATGGTACGCAATTAATCCAAATTGTCCTATGTGTAGGTGTGAAATAAATGAAAATGAAATTCAAGAAAATATATATCTTGAACTTTTTATAAATAAGATTAAAAACCACAATAATAATAAAGCTGAAGAATTACTCAAAAGTTTCTTCAATTCTATTATATTTAAATGGAAATCTATAGTATCTTATTTTGAGATATATTATTTAAATATTAAAATATTAACTGAACTAAAAATAAAATGTATGAAAAAAATACCATGGGATGAAAATATTTATATGTACAAAAAAACATTTTCACAGTCCTATTAGTCTATTTTTAAAAAAGCCACTTAATAAAAACCATGTCTCACTGTTACTTACAATGTAAATAAAGTAATAGTAAAACATGTCAGAACTTACTTGTTTTATATCTATTGATGAACGATTATCTCAATTAAATAGATTGTTAAATCAACAATCTACTAATTTAAACTGTCGAAATCCTGAACATGTATGGTCTATAGAATATGTTAATGATTTTGTTCTTGTTAAATATCATTATGATAAAGTATTTTCTGAAAAGATGAGAAACTATATGCATCAATTGTACAAAGTTAAATGGGATGAAACTTTATTAGGGTGGCAAGTTGATAAAAAATTATTTGATACTAAAATATTTGCAGAAATTAAATTTACATTCCCTGAATGGAAATGTTTTGACAAAAGATAAAAGATAGGATATAATTAATTATAAATGGGTTGTTTTTGGTTTAAAAAAAAGATTACTGTTGTTACTGAACCATTGATACCAGTACCAGTATCAGTATCAGTTATATATGTTGACAAAGAACAAGAAATTATTTATCATGGAGATTTTTAAAAACCTAGTGTCTCAAAAAATGTGTTTAAAAATTACTTACATAATTAATAAAGTACTAGTAAAAAGAGGCGAACACAGTGAGTAAAAAAGACCAAGTACCCGCACTTGAGAACCATGAATAGTGAATGTTCAATTTGTTATGATGAACTAACATGTTCTTCTAAATGTACACTTTCATGTAATCATGATTTTTGTTTAATATGTATTTTTAAATGGTGCAGAATTAATACAAACTGCCCTATATGTAGGCATGAAATAAGTGATAATGAAATGTATGAAAAATATCTTATATATAATATTCCAAACTTCATGCACGCAGTGTTGTTGTGCTCACCACTGCACGCAGCGTTGTTGAGCACAACAAACAAACCCTACCGGCCACCGTGTGATTTACGCCTTTCGGCCTTGAAAGCAACCCATATGGATTGGTGCTTGAGTGCTTCGTGGGTTCCGGTGACTCGTGCCAATATTGCATCCTCTATGGCATTACGGGAGCAATTGGCATTACGGGAGCAATTGGCATTACAGGAGCAATTGGCATTACAGGAGCAATTGGCATTACAGGAGCAATTGGCATTGTAAGCTATAATATGCAGTTAGACAACAAAAATATCGCTAGTTTCCTTTTTTTAAAAAAACCTACACTTTTAAAAACCGTGTTTAAAAATTACTTACACGGTTAATAAAGTACTAGTAAAGACCAAGTGCACGCACTTGTGAACAATGAATACTTATTTGAAAAAGGCTTTGGTGTTTTATGCTTTTTGGATTTGTACTCATTACCTTGCTTCCCGTGTGTACGCCTACTACTGTACCCCTTGGTCCTTTATCGGGTTTTTCATGTCTCCATTCATGGCTGCCAGTCCCCAGTGTAAAGGGCTGGCGTGGGTTGTTCACACTGGTTCCAACAGTATCAATGCCATGTGGGTGGTGATTGGAACATATATTTTCAAGTACCTGAACAATGGAAAAGTGCGTCCACTGTAAGAAAACAAGTTTGTCCAACTTGTTTTCTTACACTTTTTAAAAAAACCTACACTTTTAAAAAACGTGTCTAAAAATTATTTACAATGTAAATAAAGTACTAGTAAAAAAGCACGAACACTCATAAATGTCTCAGCCTCTTATACGCCAGAATGCTTTTACCCCCCAGGAGATCAAGAACTATTTAGAGGAAGAGCGCATGACCAAGACCTTCCGCACATACTTTAACAGTGACGCGGGTCAGGATCACGTGTATCTTTTTTTCAAAACCATGTTGAGGACTCAAAAACCCGAAACCATGAACAAGTTCTCCAGGTACCACACCAAGGAGCGCTTCGATATCTTAAGCCAGATGTGGCCGCCCCCCACTGACATGTGTGAAATTTGGAATGCATGGGATAACAAGAACCGCCCGGACTTAGATGTGTAACTTTTTAAAAACCCAGTGTCCCAAAAAATGTGTCTCAAAATTATTTACAATGTTAATAAAGTACTAGTAAAAAAGCACGAGAAACTCACAACACACTACAACAACTTCCAGATGGCTTTGTTTG
>Ga0114970_10000074_pt1 | contig 60209 bp, 84 predicted proteins | sample M_140205_XF_Meta_FD_87030 | JGI IMG/M metagenome (GOLD analysis project Ga0114970, IMG submission 87030) | Freshwater microbial communities from Lake Montjoie, Canada to study carbon cycling - M_140205_XF_MetaG | ecosystem: Environmental > Aquatic > Freshwater > Lake | place: Lake Montjoie... | reverse complement strand
CTACGTCGCCGAGGGCTTCGCAACCGCCGCGACCATCCACGAAGCCACAAACCGCCCCTGCATTGTAGCCTACTCCGCCTCCAACCTCGTCCCCGTCACCGGCATCCTGCGCGAGATCCACGGGGCCACGCAGGACATCGTGATCGTGGCCGACAATGACGCCTCCGGCGTTGGCCAGCGATACGCTGAGCAGGCGTCGGCCAAGTTCGGGGCTCGCATGGTTATGCCGCCAGAGCCGGGCGATGCCAATGACTACGTTCAAGCTGGGCACGATCTGGCGGCGCTCTTGTTCCCGCCAAAAGACAATTGGCTAATTCCCGCCGATGACTTCTGCGCCCAGCCCGCGCCTATCTCATGGCTTGTCAAGCATTGGCTGCAAGACAAAGCCCTGATCATGGTCCACGGCCCTTCCGGCGGCGGCAAAACCTTCGTAGTGCTGGATTGGTGCCTACGCATGGCGGCGGGCGTTTCAGAATGGGCAGGCCACCGCGTTAGAACGGGAACGGTTGTCTACCTTGCGGGCGAGGGGCATCACGGCCTGCGGGGGCGCGTAGCCGCTTGGAAAGTCCACCAGAACGCCGGGCCGCTATCCATGTGGCTCTCCCGCGACGGATGCGATCTCAATACACCGGCTGGCTACATGCGGGTGGTGGATAACATCCGCGCCCTCCCAAATCGGCCCAGCATTATCGTGGTGGATACCTTGCACCGCTTCCTGCTCGGTGACGAAAACTCCGCCCAAGACGCGAAGACCATGCTCGACGCCTGCGGGGCGCTGATGGCGGAGTTTGAGTGTTCGGTCTTGCTTGTCCACCATACTGGCGTCAGCGAAGAGGCCCAGCATAGGGCGCGTGGCTCATCGGCATGGCGGGGGGCTCTGGACATCGAGATCAGTATCGTCCCCGGCAAGGACGACCAACCCATGTCGATCATCCAGCGCAAGTCCAAGGACAGCGAGCTGGCAGACCCGGTTTATGCCGAGCTTACGTCTGTGACGATACCCGGTTGGTTTGACGAGGACGAGCAGCCAGTCACGAGCGCGGTCGTGAGCCTCGTGGAGGCCCCCGTGGTGGCTAAGAAGGAGAGTAAAGTTGAGGGGCTGCGTAAGCAATTTGTAGCCGCTTGGTATGACTCAAAGGCTGAGGAACGCGAGGGGTTGCCTTATGTGAGCCGGTCAGCTTTGAAGCACTTTCTGGTGGCCAATTTGAATTGTAGCGAGGCGACAGCGGACAAGAAGCTGAAGCCGGGGTCAGCGGACCAGCTTATTGGTGCGCTCTTAATTGCAGAAATTATCAGCCCATTTGAGAATGGGTGGATCGTTAGTAATGAAGTTTGCGCATCTGCCATGTTGATGGACAAGAATAAAAGGTAATTGCCATGCTCAACCGTACCGTACCGTACTTTTGGCGTACTAGTACGTTTTGGTACGTTTTTGGCTTATTGCTTAGCTCAACCGTACCGGCGTACCGTACCGTACTTTTGCGTACTGGTACGTTTAGGGGCAAAACGCCCGAAAACGTACCGTACCGTACTCCCCCCCTTTAGGGGGGGTACGGCGGTACGGTCGGTGCGGCGGATAGTCCGGACGAAAAAACCAGCCCGGAGGCTGGTTTGAAGTTGGTCACTTGTTCAACTGCTGGGCCAGCCAGTCAATGTCGATCTTGCCCGCCTCTAGGGCCGCCAGCAGGATCAGGACGGCCCGTGGTGGCTCCCAGCCACCCGCCCGCCATGTCTCCACCGTGCGGACCCCGCACCCCGTCAGGAGGGCTAGGTCCGCCACAGTGAGGCCGAGCCGGATCATCTGGGCCTTGATGGGGGTCATGGCTGGGTCTCCATAAATGCTTTGATCACTTCTGCCGCGACTTGCGGGACGATGGCGTTGCCGTAGGCGCGCAGGCGTCCCACGCGGTTGGATACCCCATGAGCCAGCAGACAAATGCTGGGTTCAACGCGCCGGGCCTTGCCGTCGGCTCCGGTGAGCCAGATGTGGTCGTCCCAGAATGAACCAGCGCACCCAGATCCGTTATCGCTCCGTCCGGTTTTCGCCCCTTCCTTTTCAGGAAGCTCTCCCCGTCTCCCCCGCATGGCTGAGACGTTGGCGTTGGCCATGTGGACAGGTTGTGCATTACCGTGCTGGGAAGGTCGTCCAGACGGCCCTTGCGAGCCATCTCCTTCACGCATCCCTCCGGCGTTCGAGATCCTTTGTCCCCGTCCACTGAGCGTGGTGTCGGCCATGTGGTCCGCGCCAGCTCCGGCAGTGTCCACCCGGCCCTGTGAGCCGCCTCCGGCGTTCTGTTGCCCGTCCTGCCGTTCCCGTTCTTCTCGTCCGATGACCGAGGCGTTGGCCACGTCGAGTGCGACCCAGTAGAGGCGCTGGCGAATGTGCGGGGCGTTGACCGCGAGAGCCGGAATATCTGCCGCCCGGCTGGAGTAGCCAGTTCCTTCCAGATTAGATTGAACTCCATCGAACCATCCGTACCCAGCCTTTCCCGCAACTTGCTCCCCCATGACGACAGGGGGCCTGACGGCGGCGATGAGGCGATGGAAGTGGGGCCACAGGTGCCTCGGATCGTCTGTACCGGCTCCTTTGCCCGCGACGGAGAACGGCTGGCACGGACAGCTCCCCGTCCAGATTGGCCGGTCGTCTGGCCATCCGGCGAGTCGGAGGGCGTGTCCCCATCCGCCGATCCCGGCGAAAAAGTGGCACTGGGTGAAGCCTCTGAGGTCATCAGGTGCCACATCGACAATTGACCGGGTATCGACTTCGCCATCGGGTATCAATCCTGCTTTGATCAAGTTGCGTAGCCATTGGGCTGCGTAGGGTTCGATCTCGTTGTAGTAGGAGGTCATGGCTGCGCCTCAAGGGCCTCTACAGCCTCGGTGAGGGTTCGGTGGTGGGTGAGTACACCGGAGGGCGTCAAAGCCCTCCAGCAGCCTCGTGTGGCCCGCTGGACCCATCCCAGTGTGGCGGTGTTGATGGTGAGGACGTAAAGGCCCTCGGTGGTGCGGGTGATGGTCATCATTTATGCGTCTTTCCATTCGTCATATTTTGAATTTTGGTTCTCCAATCGCTCCATGAGGAGGTCCACGGCTTCGCGGGGGGTGGAGGCATAGCCAATTGGGTCGGTCTCTTGCCCGTCGTAGTCGTCCGTCACGGCGCACCAGTCCCAGCTGGGATGGAGGGAGTGGATGTTGAAGCTCACGATGATTTTGTAGCTGGTGGTCATTTGCCTAGTTCCTGTTGGGTGAGTGGACGGGAGAAAACCCGCCCTGTTTTTGGTGAAGTTTTCGTCCGGATCAGATTTTGGCGTATTCGCTGGGGTCCAGAAAGAAGGGGGCATTTAGCGAACCCACCAGCTTTCCCTGCACATAGACGGCCTCGACATACTCGGCCTCGTCAGGGGTCTGCATGGAGACGACCTCGACCAGATCACGGGCAGCCACGTCGGAGTAGGGGTCAGCGCCGAGAACGTGATCGACGATGGACTCGCACAGGGTGTCCCAGAGGCCGTCGCCAGTGGCGACGAAGGTAAGGCAGGGGGTGTATTCGGTGAGGGCGAAGAAGGTGAAGGTCATTTGCTTGGCTCCTGATTGAGTGATTTGCTTACCCGTCTTGTATACCCGCAATAACTGCGGGGTGTCAAGCGCACCCCGCGATTTATTTTCAGGCCATCGCCTTGGCCGTCGCGCTGACCGTCAGCTTGTAAGTGGCCTTGATCGCCGTGGCATGGCAGCGGCGGAAGTCCTCGGCGCTCAGGAGCGTCTGGGCCAAGTCCTTGCTGAAGGTCGTGGGGTAGCTCTCGGAGACCTTCACGATGGCCTTCTCGCCGTGGATGACGTTCTCTTTGGTCTCAAGGATCAGCTTGCGGATGGCGTCCTGCTGGGCCTTCAGTTCCTTGATCTGGGCGTCGAGGGAAGCGTAGGTGTCGGCGAGGCTGGCGATGTTGGACATTGTTGTGTTCCTGTTTGCTTGCGTTGTTGATGTCCTATCTTTATCCCGCAGTTTCTGCGGGGTCAAGCGGGAATTCGCATATTCGCGGCGATTTTGCGATTTATTTTGCGATTTATTTTTGGGGGCCATTTTGGGGGCTATTTCGGGGAAGTTTCGGGGGGAGTTTTGGGGGTTATTGCGCTTCGCCTCGCCCTCGCCTATCTTTAGCCATGGAATTGGTGGACAAGATTGCGCTGGCGCTTTGCGGATATGGCTTGCCCGGTGAGCCCTGCGAAACGCCATGCGAGTTTTGTTTAGGTCAAGCTAACGCAGTTATGAAGGTGATCAATGGCCACTCCGAAAAAGAAACCAGAGGATCTGTTGAAGGTCGGAAGACCAAGCGGGTATCGGCCTGAGTTCTGTCAGCTTGTGCTTGAGCTTGGAAAAAAAGGAAAATCCTTCACGCAGATGGCCGTTGCGACTGGTTACACGAAAGCAAGTTTGCACGGATGGCGTGATCAATACCCAGAATTTGCGACCGCTTTAACGCGCGCGCTCGAAATGTCTCAGGATTGGTGGGAGTCTCGCGGGCAAGAAGGGATCACTTCTCGCGAGTTCAACGCTGCGCTTTGGCATAAGAACGTCGCCAGCCGCTTCCGCGAGGATTACGCTGATCGCAAAGAGGTCACAGGCGCAGGTGGCGGGCCTATTCAGCAGGCGGTGACGCTGCGGACGCTTGACGTGTCTGAGCTTGACGACGATCAGCTTGAGGCGCTGGAGACTGCGCTTCTGTCCACAATGGGCGGCGATGGGAAAGATTGATCTCCCGCGCGACATCGACGGCAAGGCGAGCCTGCGGGCGATCCAGAAGCGGCGCTGCGAGCTGTCGCTGGCCACGTTCATCAAGCAGGCGTGGCACGTCGTCGAGCCCGGCCAGCCGTTTGTGGATAACTGGCATATCGGGTTAATTTGCGCCCACCTTGAGGCGATCACAGACGGCCACGTTCTCGATGATGGCTCGCTTTATAACCGCTTATTAATAAACGTAATACCCGGTGCAATGAAATCAATGATTTGCAACGTGTTTTGGCCCAGTTGGGAATGGGGGCCGAAGAACATGCCCCACATGCGCTACATTTGCGCCGCCCATCAGCAGGGCCTCGCGATCCGTGACAGCACCAAGATGCGCCGCCTCGTTACCTCCAAATGGTATCAGGACCGTTGGGGCGACCGGGTAAAGTTGACCGGCGATCAGAACGCCAAGACTAAGTTTGAAACGACCGCTACAGGTTTTCGCGAAGCGATGGCCGCTGGCTCAATCACAGGGTCTCGTGGTGATCGCGTGATTATTGATGACCCTCACAGCGTCGAGGGTGCAAACAGCGAGGCCATGCGCCACACGACGCTCGAATGGTTCACTGAAGCCGTCCCGACGCGCCTCAACAACCCAAAGACCAGCGCCATCGTCGTCATCATGCAGCGGCTGCACGAAGAAGACGTGTCGGGCGTAATCCTAGAGCGCAAGGGCTTTCAAGGCGTCTACGACCATATCTGCCTGCCCATGCGCTACGAGGCATGGCGGTCAGGCGTTGCAACCAAGCTGGGCTATCTCGACCCTCGTGAGGAGGAGGGCGAACTGCTCTTCCCGCAGCGGTTCCCGCCCGAAGTGGTGGACCGCGACGAGGCGGCAATGGGCCCGTATGCCGTCGCCAGCCAGCACCAGCAAGTCCCTTCGCCTCGTGGCGGTAATGTGGTCAAGGACAGTTGGTGGCAGCTTTGGGAGCAAAGCCACTTTCCCAGCCTCGACTTCGTGGTGGCCAGCATTGACACCGCCTACAGCACGAAGGCGGAGGAGCGCGGCGACTTCAGCGCTATGACCGTCTGGGGCGTCTTCAGCGGCGATCCCGCCGCCACCGCGACCCGCAGCGTTGACCGCTACGGCAAGGGCTTTGACGGCTACGTCAACACGTCCTACACCTCAGACCTGAACGCTGTCCCGCGCGTGATCCTCATGCGGGCGTGGGCCGAACGGCTAGAGTTGCACGAGCTGGTCGAGAAGATCGCCAAGGACTGCAAGGCTCTGAAGGTGGACAAGCTGCTAATCGAAAACAAGGCGGCAGGTCACAGCGTGGCGCAGGAAATCCGCAGGCTGTTCAGCCACGAGCCGTGGGCCGTCCAGATGTACGACCCCAAGTCCATCGACAAGCTGGGCAGGCTCTACAGCGTCCAGCATCTGTTTGCCGAGGGCATGATCTACGCGCCCGGCGTCACATGGGCCGAGGCCGTCATCCGGCAAGTCTCCAGCTTCCCGCGTGGCAAGCATGACGACTTGGTTGACACAGTGTCAATGGCTTTGCGACATCTGCGAGACCTCGGCCTCCTCACCCGCAGCCCCGAAAGGCTGGCGGAAATCCACGAAAGCAAGAGCCAATATGGAAAAGCTCCCCCTCCTCTCTACGACGCCTGACCGGGTCAAGACCATAAGGACAATTAGCTGGTTTTCCTGTGGTGCGGCTAGCGCCGTCGCCACAAAACTTGCGCTCAAATTATATGAAAATGTTGTTGTAGTTTATTGCGAGACGGGGGCCGAACATCCGGATAATGAGCGTTTCATGTCCGAATGCGAGCGTTGGTTTGGCGTTTCAATTCGGCGGGTCAAGTCAGACGAATATGCCGATACATGGGATGTCTGGAAAAAAAGGAAGTATCTTGCGGGCATCAATGGGGCCCCCTGCACTGTTGAGCTAAAAGTTGCACCCCGTTTGGCTTTCCAGCACCCGAGCGATCACCATGTTTTCGGATACACTCACGATAAGCCGGACATGGATCGGGCGGATCGCCTTCGCGCCAATTACCCAGAGATGACCATTTTGACGCCGTTAATTGACAATGCTTTGAACAAGGAATCTTGTCTTGGAATGCTTCAGTCGGTTGGGATCGGCCTGCCGCCTATGTATGCCATGGGGTTTCAGAACAACAACTGCATCCCATGTGTAAAGGCTACCAGCCCAGCCTATTGGGCTTTGGTCCGCAAAGAGTTTCCCGATCACTTTGCGCGCATGGTTAAGCTATCTCGGGAGCTTGAAGTTCGCTTGTGCCGGATTAAAGGGGTGCGCTCATTCATTGACGAAATCCCTTTTGATCATCCAACAACGAACGCAATGTCGCCTAGCTGCGATTTTTTGTGCCATTTGATCGAACAGGAGCTAGAGAACAAATGATCAAAGCCAATGCCTTCGTTGATAAAATCAAGCGAAATCAATGGCTTGTCGAGGTCTGGGGCAAGGCCCCCTACGACTTCACCCGTCGCTATGAAATCAAGGCGAAATCCGATACACTAGCGGCACAGGAGGGCATCCGGCGCTTTGTGGCGGAGATGGAAGCTCGCAGGGACCACTAGCCATGCCGTTGACCCCCGGTCTGTCGCCATCCATTCGTCAGCCCCTTTCCGATGAGGACCCCGCCGTTCAGATCGAGATGATCGAGGATGGCGATATGCCCGTCATGGATCAGCGCGGCAATGTGCTGGAGATCGAGCACGGCGACGGGTCGATCTCAATCAGCCTTGACGGCAGGCCGCTTGATGAGGCCGGAGAGGCCGAGCCGAAGGACTGGTTTGATAACCTCGTTGACGACATTGACGAGCTTGAGTTGTATCGGATCAGTGACGAGCTGTTGCGCGGCGTTCAGGACGACATCGACAGCCGCAAGGAATGGATCGAGAACAGGGCCACCGGCATCAAGCTGATGGGGCTCAAGCTGGAGATCCCCGGTTTGCAGGGTGCGTCTGATGGCGCTCCGGTGGAGGGCATGTCCAAGGTGCGCCACCCGCTGCTGCTTGAAGCTGTGCTGCGGTTTCAAGCCAATGCGCGGTCTGAGCTGCTGCCCACCGATGGGCCGGTGAAGATCCGCAACGACGACAACAATGCCGATTTCCAAGAGGACCAGCTTGCCAATGCGCTGGAGACGGATCTCAACCACTTCCTGACGACGACCGCGACTGAGTACTATCCCGATACGGATCGGATGCTGCTCATGCTGGGCTTTGGTGGCACGTCCTTCAAGAAAGTCTATTATTGCCCCCTGCGCAATCGCCCCGTCTCCGAGACGGTAGACGCTGACGACCTGATCGTGAACAACGCCGCGACGGATCTGCGTAACGCCAAGCGCATCACGCATCGCTCTTATATGCGCCCGAGCATTGTGAAGCGGCTCCAGATCCTTGGTGTCTACAAGGACATTGACCTGTCCACCGCCCGCCTGCCGACGCTCGATAGCGTCCAGAAGGAAAAGAACAGCCAGCAGGGCATCGCCCTCTCGGCCTCTGGCAACCCGGACGACCGCGACCGCGAGATTTACGAAATCTATTGCGAGCTGGATGTTAAGGGCTTCGAACACAAGTACAAGGGCAAGGTCAGCGGTCTTGAGATCCCTTATCGCGTGACCATCGACACTTCGTCCAAGCAGGTCTTGAGCATCGTCCGCAACTACGATGAGGACGATCTGGATCTGCCAGAGGCGCGCATCAACTTCGTCAAATACTCGTTCGTTCCGGGGCTGGGCTTCTATGACATCGGGCTCTTACACATTCTTGGCAATACGACCAATGCTATCACTGCTGCGTGGCGTGAGCTTCTTGACGCTGGCATGTATTCCAACTTCCCCGGCTTCCTCATGGCCGACACTGGCGCACGTCAGAACACGAATATCTTTCGCGTTCCTCCGGGCGGAGGTGCTCTTGTTAAAACTGGCGGTATGCCGCTGAACCAAGCCATCATGCCGCTTCCGTACAAGGAGCCGTCTGGCGCTCTCATGTCGCTCGTTCAGAACATGGCCGAAACGGGGATGAGGATTGGCGGCACAAGCGAGCAGCAGGTTGGCGAAGGCCGGGCCGACGCGCCTGTGGGCACGACGCTGGCCATGATTGACCAAGCCACCAAGATGATGAACGCCGTCCACAAGCGGATGCACGCCGCGCAGGCGGAGGAGTTCAGGCTACTGGTGCGGACGTTCAAGGACAACCCGGAAAGCTTCTGGCAACGCAACAAACAGCCGTCCTATCAGTGGGATCAGGATACGTTCCTGAAGGCCATTGACGACTACGAGTTGACGCCGCAGGCCGATCCGAACACGGCGAGCCACACCCAGCGCATCATGAAGGTCGTTGGTCTCATGCAGCTGATGGGGCAGGCTCCTGAACTTTTTGACAAGAAAGCGGTCATCACGGACGCCATGCAGGTCATGGGCTGGAACAACCCTGCGCAGTTCTTTACCAAGACCCCGCAGGGCGGCATTGAAGGGATGCTGGCCAATCCGATGGTCTTGAAGGGCCTTGGCGACTTGCTGATCAAGAAACAGGACAGCGACACCAAGAAGCTGGTGGGCGAGGCGCAGGCCGCCGAGCTTCACGCCAAGGCGCAGCAGATCCCCCAAGAGGGTGCGCAGGCTGGTGGCCTCAATCCGATGGACGCTCAGATCAAGCAGGCGCAGCTACAGGCTGATTTGCAGCTCAAGGGCGCGGACTTGCAACTGAAGCAGGCGCAGATCGCCGAGGTTCAGGCCAAGGGGCAGGCGGATCGCACGGCTGATCCCATGAAGATGGCGGATCTCCAACTTCGCCAGCGCGAGCTGGACCAGAAGCAGGAAGACGCCGAGCTTGATGCGATCAACCGCAAGCGCGACCGTGAAAGCCGCGAAAGGTTGGCGGCTGTGAAGCTGGCGGAGGAGATGGCGGCTAATCCGCAGGGGCTGGGGGTCGTAGATCAGCTCCTTGACCCCGGCATGATCCAGCGGCTTGAGAGCAATGAGCCCAAGCTGAAGAGCGGGAGCGATTGATGCACGACCTCGACAAAGCCATTCGCGCAGCCATGATGACGGCGCATCGTTATGCCCGTGGCGGGTATGCGGGCGGTGGCGGCGCCGAAAGCGTGTTGATGCAGGAGATGCCCACATATGACCCTATGGGCAATGTAAGCGTTCCCGCTTTTGGCCCCGCGCCAGAACAAAAACCAATTGCAATGGAAAATCCAGAGCGCGTTCGCGCTGCTGAAGATGCCGCAAGGCTTGCCAAAGAAATACAAGCTTTTGAGGCCAGCAAGGCCCAAATTCAAACGCAGCCTGAGTGGGCGCGAATGATGACCCATGCGCCCCAAGAGCCTCGTGCGCCTGTGCAGATTGAGGGCGGCTTCATTGGAAACAGGCAGCTTGGCACGGCTCCTTATCCGGTGGCCAACGCGCTTTCCGGCATGGCGCAGGGCGCATATGATTTCAAGACTGCGCCTCTTTATGGTCTTGGCGCAGTGTTTCCGCCCGCAGCGGCTTTGGGCACTGCGCTGGATACAGCAGAGGGTGTTGCGGCTGGTAGCCCGACACAGGTAGCAATGGGCGCTTTTGGTACGCCCATGAAGGCCGTGCGCAACGTGATTGCTCCTTTGACGGTTGCGTCCGGTCTTACTGCCCCCGATGAAGCGGAGGCCGCCCGTGCGCCTCGCCTTGGTGGGTTGTCTGCTGCCCTATCCAAGACCGCCCCGAAGGCCGGAGAAATGTCTTTGGAGCAAGCGATGAATATCGCTAAGTCTATCCCCGCCCGCGAACTCTCCCCGCTTGGCTTCTACAGCCACGGCGCTGAGACGGCGGCTGGACTTCAGCAGGCGAAGGGGACGCCAGAGCAATATGCTGCGATGCTTCAGAAGGCTGGCGTTAAGCCTGCGGAGCTTGAGGGCTTCGGTGAGGCGTTTGCCGGTCGCCCCAGCGTGACCCGCGAGGAGATTGCCGCGCACTTCAAGGAGCGGATGCCGCAGATTGAAGAGACGGTGTTGGGCGTTAATGCTGCCCGTAAATCAAAACTTGATGCGATAAATAATGAATTGGGATCGCTTGCAGATAGTGAAATTGCGGCGGGCCGCGTTCCTGCGGAAAATCCTCGTTTTAAAGAACTTGAAAAACAATATTACGAAATTGCTGACAATTCTCTAGCCGAAACGCCCACCAAATTCGGCCAATACACCCTCCCCGGCGGCGAGAACTATCGCGAGGTTAGACTGACGCTGCCGGAAGGTTACGGCGCTCCCCAAAAGGCGTTGGATGATCTTGCTGCGGCAAAAGAGCGAGCCTCCGCTGCAAGCAAGGCTTATACCGACGCTCTTATGGCCGAACTTGATGGAACTTCAAAGCTTTCGCCTGAAGCGTTTGCTGCGCTTGAGAAAGAAAATTCGATTGCCAGTTCGCGTGTGAAGAACTTTGAAAAGTTGGCAAAGCAACCAGCCTTTCAGTCTTCTCATTGGCCAGATGCACCTAACACGGTTGCGCATCTTCGCATGGCTGACCGCACCGGCCCGAACGGTGAGAAGATCCTGCATGTCGAGGAGATCCAGTCCGACTGGGGGCAGAAGGGGAAGAAGGAGGGGTTTGTTACAAAATACAACCCCGAAGATATAAAAGAAATGGACCCAGCCAATATTACTAGCGAGCGCAGACGTAATGAGTTTTGGAACTTTGAAACGCCAACCGGCGCTATAGATGTTCCGAGAAATAATCGTTGGCCGACGATAGAAGCTGCAAGACAACACATTCTTGATAATGTGAAACCAACTGGCGTTCCCACTGCTCCCTACGTCACCAACACGCAAGCATGGACTGACCTTGCCCTGAAGCGCGCCCTGCGTGAGGCGGCTGAAGGCGGGTATGACAAGCTCGTCTGGACGCCGGGTGCGGAGCAGGCGAAGCGGTACAAACTTACCAACCACATCAACTCAATCGACTACATGCGCGAAGGTGAAGACGCCTATCGGCTTGGCATCACCAACAAGCGTGGCGAGGGGATTGATCTTCCCAAAGACACCTTTACGGCGAAGGAGCTTGAAGACTATCTTGGGAAAGAAGTTGCCCAGAAGATAGTTGAAGACGAGGGCAAAGCTTATCGGGGACGTAACCACAAAACGCTTGAGGGCCTTGACCTTGAGGTCGGCGGCTCCGGCATGAAAGGCTACTACGACAAGATCGTGCCGAACCAGTTGAGCAAGCTGGTGAAGAAGCTCGACCCGGAAGCGAAAGTTGGAGTGCATGATCTGATAACAAAGAAGGGCGGCAAAGTGGCGGATGAAGCCGCGCTTAATGAAAATAGTCAGTTAATTGAGCAGGGGCGTTTCTGGGACGATGCGCGTGCAGAAAATGTAAACGGGTATCGCGTGACTTTGCCCGGAGGTCAGGAACTGGGCGTTTTTGAAGACTTGCCAGACGCGCATGATGCTTTGTTGCAAGCTCTTGGCAGCGCAAAGGAGCCCGACACCATTCTTAAAGTCCCCTCCCTCACCATCACCCCCAAGATGCGCGAGGCCATCATGAAGGGCCAAACAGCCTTCAAGCGTGGCGGCAGCATCCCATTCGGCCCTGAAGCTGCTCAGAGAGCCGTGCAAATCGCAAAGCAGCAAGCGGGACGCCGCTAAGGAGTACTCCCATGTCTGAAGCCAGCAAGGCCGCAAGGTCGGCCATGAAATCCAAGATCAAGCGTCTAACGACTGATCCCAAGACCAAGGTAGACGCTAGTAGCTGGACGCCCCCCGAGCCCCTTAACGCTGACGTTAAGACGGGTATGCGCCCGATCAGCCCCCGCGCCTTCAAGCAGGGTGGCAAGGTCATGGGCGAGGCTATGGAAGCCAATGCGGGCCGCAAGCCCCGCACGGGCAACAAGCCTGTCACGCCTGACAGCATGATCAACCGCAACGCCAAGGCCGCTAATGAAGAGCGCGAGGGCATTAAGCACGTCGGCGGCATGAAGAAGGGTGGCCGCACCAAGAAAATGGACGGTGGCCTTTTGACCGAACCTATGGCGCAGGACAAGCGCATGAGCATGGTTCCCAAGGACGTGATGACCTTTTCTCCCACGGGCGGTAGCAAGGTTGGCCTGAAGAAGGGCGGCAAGGCCGAGCATGATGACGTGAAAGAGGACAAGGCGCTCATCAAGAAGATGGTGAAGCCGGGCGCTCGCACGGGCAAGGACACGGGCGGCATGTCCGTCTCCGATGGCGAGATTGAGGGCACCCGCCCGACCGGTGGCCGCAAGGCTCGCAAGTCCGGTGGTCGCGCCAAGGGAAAGACCAACATCCACATCAACATTGGCAGCGGTGGCCAGCCCCCGATGGGCATGAAGCCTCCGATGCCTCCGATGGGCCCGCCTCCCGGCGCTGGCGCTCCGCCTCCGATGGGTATGCCTCCCGGTGGCCCGCCTCCGGGCGCTGGTCTGCCTCCCGGCCCGCCTCCCGGCGCACCTCCCGGTGGAATGCCTGCTGGTCTGCCTCCGGGCCTTGCGCAGCTCCTTCAGGGGCGCAAGGACGGCGGTCGCACATACCCGAAGATGCGCTACGGCGCAGGCGGCGGGAAGGGTCGTCTGGAAAAGATTGAGGAATACGGCGAGCCTCAGAAGAAGGCTGGCTAACAAGATTTGGCCCGCTGGTCCTCCCACCAGCGCGTCAGATAGGCCGGTGAGTGAGCCCCCTCTCAAACTCACCGGCCACTTCCACATGAGAGGGGCAACCAGAGGGGTGGTTGGATGTTGACGTATAGTGACGCTTTCGAGCGTGAATTGCAGAAGATAATTGTGGGCGAGGTTGATCGACTACTGGAAAATCTTGGTCACGGTATGGGCGTAACGGATTACGCTAACTACATGAAAATTGTCGGTGAGATAGCGGGCCTTCGCAAGACTTTAGAGTTTTGCGAGGAAGCGCGTCTTATCGTCAGTGAACAGAGATAGAGGGGTATCTACAATGGCAATGGTGATGCAGCATAACGAAGATCCGAAAGAAGAAATCTGGAAGGCGGTTGGTAATCTTGCCGACTTCCAGTTGTTTGGGAATGAGGTTCTGGTGGCGATTTATATTCGGCCACAGAAAACTTCGTCAGGAATTTTCCTTACCGACAATTATCGTGACGAAGACAAGTGGCAAGGCAAGATTGGCCTTGTCCTAAAGAAGGGAGGCACCTCGTTGGTTGAGTTATCCGACACGGTTAATGTCAATGAATGGGTGTTGTTCCGTCCCTCAGACGGCTGGGGGCTGACTGTTAACGGCGTGATGTGCCGCCTCTTGGATGATCGCGTCATCCGGGGCCGTCCCGCAAAACCCGACACCATTTACTAGGAGATAACCAATGGCAGAAGCCAATGAAGAACAGATTGAGATCCATCTTGATGAGCCTGAAAAGGCCAAAGAGGCGGAAATTGAAGTTGTAAAGGCTGAAGATGTTCCGGTTAAGACGAAGCCGGAGATCCCGCCTGAAGTGCGAGAGCTGAAATTCCAGCTTGAGCAGGAAAAACTGGCCCGTGCGGAGGCTGAAAAGCGCGCCCGCATGGCGTCAGAGCGTGAGTATGTGGCTAAAAATGAGGTTACAGACACCAATCTGAGCCTGATTAACAACGCCATTAGCTCCACGCAGCAAGAAACGGGGTATCTGAAGGCCGAATACCGTGAGGCAATGGCGACTGGCGACTATGCCAGGACGGCTGAAATCCAGCAGCGCATGTCGGACAACGCCGCGCGCCTTTTGCAGCTTGAAAACGGCAAGGATGCCTTGGAAAGGCAGGGAAGACAGGTTGCTCCGCAGTATCAGCACCCTATGGACCCTGTTGAGGCCCTTGCCGCTCAGTTAAGCCCCCGTTCTGCCAATTGGGTACGCGCTAATCCGCAGTTTGCCACTGACCCGCGCCTCTTTCAGAAGATGATTGCGGCGCATAATCTGGCTTTGGCGGACGGTTTGCAGCCAGACACGGACGATTATTTCGCCACGGTTGAGGAAACCTTGCGCATTCGTCGTCCCGAGCCGACCTATGAAGATCCGATGGCCCAATCAGCCTCGGTAACGCAAAGACGTTCCGCCCCACCTGCTGCACCCGTGTCTAGGGGTGGCAATGGGACGGGCAGCAACCCGAACCGGGTCACATTGAGCGCCGCAGAGCGTGAAATGGCTCAGATGATGGGCATGACCAATCAGGAATACGCGCAAAACAAGCTTTCCCTTCAGAAAGAAGGCAAGCTCAACTAGGAGTTGACCTATGGAAACCGAAGAAACCCGCCCCGTTGGGCGTCCGCGCAGTCTTTTGGCTGGCAAGATCGCCACCAATGAGGCCGCTGCGCCTGTTGCTCGTGAAGAAAGTTCCCGTGATCGCGCAGCCCGCCGTGCGGCGGAATTGCGTGGTCATATTGGCAATATGGATCAGGGCACGGACGATTTTTTCGTCCCGCCTGAGTATATTCCCGATGGCTGGAGCTATGAGTGGAAGCGCAAGACTAATGTCGGCATGGAAGACCCTGCGTATCAGGTTTCTCTGGCCCGCATGGGCTGGGAGCCTGTTCCGGCGTCTCGCCATCCCTCGATGATGCCAGAAAGTAACAAGTATCTGATCATTGAGCGCAAGGGCATGGTCCTAATGGAGCGTCCCCTTGAGATTACGGAGGAAGCCCGTGAGATTGAAAGGCAGCGGGCCCGCAATCAGATCCGGCAGAAGGAGGCGCAGCTTGCTTCCGCCCCTGACGGTACGCTGACGCGCGATCACGCTCAGGTTAAGCCAAAGATTTCAAAGAGTTACGCACCAATCCCAATTCCAAAGGATTGACCCAAAATGGTGTTTAGGGGGGCTTTTAGGCCCCCCTTTACATTTGTGAGGTTTTAGTCCTAAAATGGTTTCAAGGTCTTGATGATCTTCTTTCCCCCGTTGTGGAGAGATAACTTGCCCGTTTCCTAGTCGCCCCGTTGCGCGATGAGCGGAAACTCCCCTGAAAAAGGAGCCCGTCATGGCGAACACAAACGCGCCTTTCGGTTTTGCCCAGTCCAGCGGCAATGGTTCCGCGCCGACCTATGAGCAGGTCGCGGTGACTATTGCTTACGATGCTTCCGCACTTTACTTTGGCGACCCCGTATTCCCCACCGCCGCTGGCGGCGTGGCTAAGGGCACCCCCGGCACTGACGGCATTGCCGGTGTCTTTATCGGCTGCAAGTACCTTTCGGTCGCTCAGAAGCGCACCGTGTGGTCGAACTACTGGCCCGGTTCTGACGTTGCCGCGACCCAGACGGTCGAGGGCTACATCGTCAATGATCCGAACGCTCGGTTCGTTGCAATGGTTGGCGGTTCGTCTTCCACCGGCCTCACCGTCGCTGCGATCAACGCCAACGTCCAGTTCGCCTATGGCACGGGTAACACCGCCAACGGCCTGTCTGGCGCTTACGTTGTGTACAACAGCGCAGATACGACTTCGACCCTTCCCTTCCGCGTTATCAGCCTCCTGACTGATCCGCCCGGCTCTGCCGGTACGGAGTCCGGCGCTTATAACCGGGTCATTGTTGGCTTCAACAATGTCACAACCAAGTCCCTCACGGGCATCTAAGGAGTAGGATCAATGGCTGTTAATCTCTCAGCGATTAAAGACCTTCTCCTCCCCGGTCTCCGTGGAATTGAAGGCAAGTACGAGCAGATCCCGTCGCAGTACGACAAGATCTTCACGAAGCACGACTCCAAGATGGCGCTGGAGCGTACCGCTGAAATGCGTTACCTCGGCCTCGCCCAGCTCAAGACCGAAGGCGGCCAGACCTCCTTCGACAACTCGGCTGGCGAACGCTACGTCTACAATCAGGAGCACACCGAGATCGCTCTCGGCTACGCCATCACCCGCAAGGCGATTGATGACAACCTGTACAAGACACAGTTCCATCCGTCGAACCTCGGTCTGATCGAGTCCTTTCAGCAGACCAAGGAAATCTACGGCGCGAACGTGCTGAACACCGCCACGACCTACAATGCGGCCATCGGCGGTGACGGCAAGGCTCTGTGCGCTACTGACCACCCCATCGACGGTGGCACGGTTGCGAACACCCCCACTGTGCAGGTTGACCTCAATGAGTCCACCCTGCTCAACGGCATGATCGCTATCCGTACAAACTTCAAGGATCAGGCTGGTCTGAAGGTGTTCGCTCGCGGTCGCAAGCTCGTGGTTCCCCCGCAGCTTGAGCCTGTCGCTATCCGTCTGACCAAGACTGAGCTGCGTCCCGGCACTGCGGACAACGACGTGAACGCAATCCTTACAACGGCAGGTGGCCTTCCCGAGGGCTACATGGTCAACGACTTCTTGACCTCCGCCTCTGCTTGGTTCTTGCTGACCAACATTGACGGCCTGTCGTACATGGAGCGCGTTTCCTTCGAAACCGACATGCAAGTCGATTTTGTGACCGATAACCTTCTCGTTAAGGGTTATGAGCGTTACAGCTTCGCCTACTACAACTTCCGTGCGATCTTCGGAAGTTTCCCGACCTAATGCCAATGGGCGGGGCCAAAAGCCCCGCCTTTTATCTAGGGTTTACAGTCGCGTTGACCGACCTAGCGGACGCTGCACACGACAACGCGACAACTTGTGCAGGAGGCCATCATGGCTATTACTACTTTCACCGGCCCTATCAAGGCGGGCAATGTTCTGAACACGACCGGCACCACAGCCGGTACGGTTAAGAATGTTGGCTTCGTTGCTATGGCCCAGACCGCATCTATCACGCAGGCGGGTTCCGCCACTGCGTATAAGACCGCCATCTGCATCCCGGCCTACAGCCACATCTTGAACATTCAGTTCTTGACAACGGTTGCTTGGAACGGCGCTGCGGCAACGGTTAGCATCGGCACTAGCGCCACTTCGACGGAGCTTGTTGTTGGGCAAAGCCTTGGCACCATCGGGCAAGCTTCGGCTGGTCCCGGCGCTGATGCAACTCGCACGGCCCTTTGGACAAACACCGGCTCGACGGACGTGATCATTTACGTTCTGTCTGCCAACACTGGTGCGGGCGTTGGCGACATTGTTGTTCGCTATCTCCAAGCCGAAAACGCTTAATCTCAGCCATAGGAGGCTACTATGAAGGGTCGTAAGAAGCGTGAAGAGGGTGGTCGTAATCTGGCTGCCGAGGATGTCAACAAGAAGAACATGTCCTACACCTATGAGAATAAAGTTGGCCCTGCCGCTGAAGAGCGTAAGGCTGGCGGCAAGGTGAAGGGTGACAAGGCTATGTCCAATGCCGGTCGCAAGCCCCGCAAGTCCGGTGGCCGCGCTGGTTCGGATCAGAGCCCGTTCTCGTCTGCTCTCAAGGGCACGGCTCCCAAGGGCCGTTCGCTCGACAAGATTACGATGGGAACAAACATCTAAGTTGCGTACTTAGTGTCAGTGTAACGGACGGGGGCCTCAGTGCCCCCGTTTTACCATGAGGGGCGAAAATGGCTGGAGCTTGGACGCGCAAAGAGGGTAAAGCCCCGTCTGGTGGGCTGAACGAAAAGGGCCGGGCGTCTCTCAGGGCGCAGGGCCATGACATCAAGCGCCCCCAGCCAGAAGGGGGTTCGCGAAAAGAGAGCTTCTGTGCTAGGATGACTGGGATGAAGCGAAAGCTGACTGGCTCCGCCAAGGCGGCAGATCCTGACAGTCGCATCAACAAGTCACTTCGAAAGTGGGATTGCTGACGTGGACAAACCATTCTGGGAAAAAGAAGCCCCGAAAGATGCCAAAGTTAAGCATCTGGATCGCAAGCACAAGCAGTCTGCCAAGGCTATGGCGCGCGCGGCTGGTCGGCCTTATCCGAATTTGGTCGATAATGCCGCAGCGTCTCGCATGAAGGGAAAGTAAACATGCAGCCGATTACAGTTTCCACCACCGACGCCTCTGGCGGAACCACCTACAGCCGCTCGGTTCGCATGGATAGCTGGGCCAATGCTCAGACCATCATTCAGGTGAACGTCACGGGAAGTGCGACTTACACGGTCGAGACCTCGATGGACGACCCCAACAGCCCCACCAATCCCGTTGCAGTGGCCAGTATGGTTTGGGTTAACTGCGCCGACAGCGCCGTTGTTGCCAAGACTGCCAGCGCACAGGGCGTTGTGGTGGCTACGCCTACGTTCATCCGCATCAAGCAGACGGCGGGCGCTGGCTCGACAACGATGACGCTCGCGCAATTTGGTAATGCCCCTTACTAAGGTGAGCCATGACGACCAGCGGAACATACACGTTCAATCCGTCGCTTGGTGAGCTTGTCATCTATGCGTTCAATCTGTGTGGGCTTCGGGGCACGAGTGTGCTTCAGGAGCATATGCAGAGCGCCAGAATGGCAAGCAACATGTTGCTGTCCCGCTGGGCGAACCAAGGGGTCAATTTGTGGAAAGTTGACCTTGTGACGGTTGCGCTTGTCACTGGGCAAGCCACCTACACCGTAGACGCCAACACTGTCGTCATGCTCGACGCCTACGTCACCAATGACCAGACCGGCGAAAACATCGACCGCATTATCATGCCCGTCAGCCGCACGGAGTATGCGAGCTACCCAAACAAGGAGCAGCAGGGTTTTCCGACTGTTTTTTGGTTTGATCGCCTGCTGTCCCCGACTGTGACGCTTTGGCCTGTTCCCAATGTCGATAATGGTCCAAGTACCCTTAGTTATTATCGGGTAACGCAGATACAGGACTCCAACCTGTCCAGCGGTCAGACGGTGGACATACCCTATTTGTGGATGGAGGCGTTCGCCTATGGATTGGCGACCCGGCTATCTCAGATATGGGCTCCAGACAAGCTGGCGCTCCTGAAGCCGTTTGCTGACGAAGCTTATGCCATTGCGGCGGAACAGAACGTAGAGCAGGCAAATACGTACATCTCCCCCATGATTAGCGGCTACTTTAGATGACAAATTTTTATGTCTATGAACATTGGAGAACTGATAGGGACGAATGCTTTTACGTTGGTAAAGGGCATGGTAGTCGCGCGTATGATATGCGGCGGCGCAACAATTACCATAAAGCCATCGTAAACAAAGTTCGTAAATTTGGTTTTGCCATTGAGGTAAAAATTGTTGCGTCAAATTTATTTGAAGAAGAAGCTTATCGTTTGGAAGTTGAGCAAATTCAATTTTGGAAAAGCTCAAACATTGAATTAGCCAATTTATCTTCCGGCGGCAGGGGTGGCTCTAGCGGCGTAAAAGCATCTGAAGAAAAACGCAAAAAAATATCTGAAAGCTTGAAAGGGCACAAAGTTTCCAGTGAGCAAAAAAAGAAGCATTCAGAGACATATAAAAAAAATATGACGCAAGAACGTAGAGAAGATTTGCGTCAAAGAGGTTTGAAAAATGTAAATGTGTTCAAAGAGTATCAAATGATGGGCCCGCGCGCTTCATCAAAAAAAGTCATGTGCGTGGATGACAATAAAGAGTTTGAATCTGCATCAGCAGCAGCGCGGTTTTACAAAACTGCTAAATCCGCGATAATAGAATTGTGCAATGGTCAAAAGAACCGAAAAACTGTTAAGGGAAAAGTTTTTACGTACTTAGAGGAGTCGTAATGGCATATGCTTCGCAATCCGGTAGGGCGCGAACAAGCGCAACAAACCCGCAAGCTTTTGCTGTATGCGACCGTTGCGCTATTTGGGCTAATCACGTTGATTTGCGTTGGCAGTATGATTGGGCGGGCGCTTCGCTCATTAACAAGCGCATCCTTGTTTGCAGCAATTGCTATGACAATCCGCAAGAACAACTGCGCGCCATTGTGTTGCCCGCAGATCCGACGCCCATCATGAATGCCCGCGTTGAGCCCTACGCTTGGGACGAAGTGGATCGTCGTCAGGTGTCTGGCTATGACACAACAAATTCAACGACGGGTATCCCTGTTCAGGCCGGCCCCATTCGCGTTACGTCGCTTGACGATGAGGCGACTGAGGACAAGCGCGTCACGCAACAGACCGGCGAGGCTCCATATGGGACCAATCAGCTCCCCGGCACTGATCCTAATGCCGTGACCTATCGAAACATCGTGAATGTTGCTAATAATGGCATTGGGGCCATTCGGGTGACGGTTAGCCTCACTTCTGGCTTCATATCCGGCCAAAGAGTGATCATTCAGGAAGTTGAGGGGGTCACTAATGCCAATGGACGCTGGACCATCACGGTCATCAATCAGACCCAGTTTGACCTTCGAAACTCGACTTATTCGGGTACTTACACGTCTGGCGGGTATGTTATCAATGATCCCAGCCTGCCGCCCGGCTTCACTGAAATTCCGAGGACGGGACCGCTCTGATGCCTCAATACGCCAGTAATATACAGATCCCAAACCTGCCGTTAGCGACTTCGCTCAACGGAACGGAGCAGGTTGAGATCGTTCAAGCTGGCACTTCAAGTCGTACCACGACGCAGGCTATAGCTGATTTGAAGGGTATTGGGCCGACTGGACCAACAGGTCCGGGGTCTTCAGCAAGTGGGCCGACCGGCCCTACAGGGCCTACAGGGCCTACCGGGGCCACAGGAGCCGCTTCTTCTGTCGCAGGGCCAACGGGACCGACCGGGCCGACAGGGGCAACAGGAGCCGCTTCTTCAGTTGCCGGGCCTACTGGCCCGACCGGGGCAACTGGGCCCACGGGGACCGGGGCCACGGGGCCTACGGGCCCGCAGGGCGAGAAGGGAAATGGTGGAGATACTGGGCCCACGGGGCCTACGGGGAATTTTGGCCCTACGGGAAGCCTCGGTCCTACGGGCCCTACGGGTTTTGGTGCAACTGGGCCCACGGGGGCCACGGGCGCGGCCTCTACAGTTGTAGGGCCTACTGGCCCGACAGGAACTACCGGGGCTACAGGCCCCACGGGCGCGGCCTCAACGGTTTCTGGACCTACAGGGCCAACAGGGCCAACGGGCGCTAATTCTACTGTTGCCGGGCCTACGGGGCCAACGGGGACCGCCGGGGTAGACGGGCCGACCGGACCCACCGGGGCGGCGTCTACGGTTGCTGGCCCCACGGGGCCGACTGGCCCTACGGGTGCTGCGTCAACTGTTGCTGGCCCGACCGGCCCGACCGGAACCGCCGGCCCGACAGGCACCGCCGGGAATAACGGCCCAACCGGCCCCACCGGCTCTACAGGTGCGTCAATTACTGGCCCTACAGGCCCCACAGGCGACGCCGGGGCGGGTGGTCCAACCGGCCCCACGGGCGCGGCATCGACTGTTGCAGGGCCAACCGGACCTACCGGCACAGCGGGACCTACCGGCCCTACAGGAGACGCATCAACTGTAGCCGGTCCAACAGGTCCCACCGGCGCTGCTTCTACGGTTGCGGGTCCTACGGGACCAACTGGACCCGCTGGCGGTGGCGGCGGTAGCATCTCCGTGTCGGATGAGGGAACGCTTCTCACCTCTGGCGTCACCAGCTTTGACTTCACTGGTTCCGGCGTCACGGCCTCGGCGGTTGGCACTGCTGTCACGGTGAATGTTCCCGGCGGCACCTACACCCGCACCACCATCACCGCGACTGCTGGGCAGACCAGCTTTACGGCTTCCTACACTGTCAATTATGTTGAGGTCTATGTAAACGGCATCTTGCTCAACAGCGCCGACTACACGGCCACCACAGGGACGACCGTTGTGCTGGCGGCTGCTGCTGCGGTTGGCGATATTGTGGACGTTCTAGCCATCAACATTGGGACGTTCACTGGTGGCGTGACGATCACCGGCACCCCCGCCAGCGGGCAGATCGCTACTTGGACTGGCTCCACCAGCATTCAGGGCTCTGCGGCGGCGTCGATTGATGCCAACCAAAACCTGACGCTTGGCGGTAATCTGTCGATGTCGTCCTCTTTCCTGCGCAATCGCCTCATCAACGGCAACATGTACGTCGCCCAGAGACTGCCAGCGGCGGTGGCGACAACTGCCACATCTGGAACGGGCTCTGTGGCTACGGTCACCTTCTCCGGTGGTGTCACCGTCGCCGTTGGTGCAACCGTCATCATCACTGGCGTGACGCCAACCGGCTACAACGGCACCTATACTGTCACAGCTTCGTCCGCTGGATCGGTGTCCTTTACCAGCACCACAACCGGCTCGCAGACGGTCGCCGGGCAAATCACCTACACATCTGTCACCGTAACGGCTGGCACAACTGTCCCGACCATCTCCACAGGCTATCCAATTGTAGACCGCTGGTTCGTCTACAGCACGGGCGCGAACGTCGTTGCGGCGCAAGTGGCTGGCACTGGCAGCAACAGGAGCATTCTCCAAGTCGCTGGCGCTGCGTCTGTCACTGCTGTCGGGGTTGGGCAGCGCATTGAGTCCCTGAACTCTTACGACCTGTCTGGCAAGACATGCACCCTGTCGGTCAGCATCGCCAACTCTTTGCTGACAACGGTGACTTGGACAGCGTATTACGCAAATACCAATGATACCTTCGGGACTATCGGAACGGCGACCAAGACACAGATCGCCACTGGCACGTTCACGGTCAACAGCACCCTGACCCGCTACACGACAAACATCTCTGTCCCTTCGGCGGCTACCACGGGCATCGAGATCCTGTTCACCGTTGGCGCGCAGACGAGCGGCACTTGGCAGATTGACGATGTGCAGTTGGAAGAGGGCTCGATTGCAACTCCGTTTGAGCGCCAGCCCTATACCCAGCAATTGCAGAATTGCCAGCGGTATTACGAGAAGAGCTACGAGCAATCTGTGGGGCCGGGAACAAGTGCTTCAGCCGCCCCTTATTTAGGCAGCACGAATGGCGCAAGCGTTAATACTGGGTACTTTAACATTACCGCTCCTTTTGCAGTTGTGAAATTTTCACGCCCAACAGTTACAAACTATAGCCCTGCAACTGGGAGTAGTGGGGTTGTTCGAAATTGGACATCTAACGTAGATTTTACAGCATCTGGTGCCACTCAGGCCAGCAGTACTGGCTTTTATATAGGAGCTGGCGCTACAGGGTTGAATGCTTTCATCGCATTCCACTGGACCGCACAGGCAGAAATACCGTAGGGGATAACAGATGACCATCTCTCGCAACATATCAGTCATGGCGCAGGGTGCTAGTAGCTCTGGCATTCTCGCTGGCGGCTACGGCGGGCTTGGCGCAAGCGTGTCGCCAACGACTGCTGGCAATGTGCTGTTCACTGCGGACGGGTCGGTGTGGTCTTCTACGCAGAAGATTGTGCAGGGCACTTCTGTGGCGTCCACAAGCGGAACCAGCATTGCGTTTACTGCATTGCCCGCTTGGGTGAAGCGCATCACAATACAGTTTCAGGGCGTCAGCACTAGCGGCTCTTCCAATATGTTAGCGCAGCTTGGTACTGGTGCTACTCCAACCTACACGACATCTGGATATATCGGAGCCAGAGCAACCATCTTCAACGCCAACTCCACTACTGCTACCGTGTATTCTGCGGGATACCTTATCGGCGACGGATTTGGTGCAGCATATTTGCTTCATGGAACGATGGTTATCACAAATTTAACTGGCAACACTTGGGTAGAAAGCCATTCAATGGGCAGAAGCGATAATGCCATGGCAAATGTTGGCGGCGGATCTATAGCTCTTGGCGCGGCACTCACCGCCGTTCGCCTTACCACCGTCAACGGCACCGACACCTTCGACGCAGGCAGCGTCAACATTCTCTACGAATAGGGGGCACATATGGAACGCATAGAGGTCAACGTCGAGACTGGTGAAGTCACGGTCATCCAGTACACGCCAGAGGAAGAGGCTGCTGCGCTGGCCTATGCTGCGTCTCTGCCCGCACCCGAAGAGCCCGCCAAGCCGACGCTGGAGCAGCTTCAGGCGCAGCTTACGGCTATCTCTGCGCAGATGCAGTCGCTGGCGGCTGGTTAAGTGAAACTAGATTTTTGTGTTGGTTTCGGAGTAAGATAGGGGAACGGAGTCCCGTTAATGGCCAATCAGCAGATCCCAAACTTGCCAGCAGCTATCTCCCTCGGCGGGGCCGAGGAGGTTGAGGTTGTGCAGGCTGGCGTCTCGCGCCGGGCCACAACGCAGCAAATTGCTGACTTAAAGGGTATCGGACCTACGGGCCCCACGGGCAGCATTGGCTTGTCGGGGCCCACCGGGCCCACGGGAACAGTTGGGCCAACGGGGGCATTTGGGGGACCTACCGGGCCTACGGGCGTTGCCGGGCCTACTGGACCCACGGGGCCTACAGGGCAGTTAGGGGCTACGGGGCCCACGGGTTTGGGGGCTACCGGCCCCACAGGACCAACTGGCGCGGCCTCAACAGCCGCTGGACCTACTGGTCCTACGGGGGCCGGAACAACAGGCCCGACCGGCCCAACAGGGGCTGGGTCATCGGTAGCAGGGCCTACCGGGCCTACGGGAAGTGCCGGAGCCAACGGGGCCGCTGGACCTACGGGGCCAACTGGGGCAAACTCAACGGTAGCAGGGCCTACTGGCCCAACTGGGGCCACTGGTCCGACAGGTAGTGTATCCAACGCAACGGCGATCCAGTTCGCCATTCTATTCGGACTTTAGGAGAACCGCCGTGAACCTGACCCGGGAAATGCTCAAAGAGATGTTTGAATACCGGGAAGACGGTAATCTCATCCGTAAGCATACCGTCAGCGGAAATGGCAATAAGGCTGGTCGTGTGGTTGGGACCAAGCCAAGAATGACGCGCGGTAATAGATATTCTGTCACTACAATTAATGGCAGTCATTGGTGCGTTCACAAACTTATTTATCTGTATCATCATGGTCGGGTTCCAAGTCAGCTAGATCATGTCAATGGAAATACAGCAGACAATCGGATTGAAAATCTCAGAGAAGCCACGTCTTCCGAAAATATGCGGAACAGAAAGATTTTTTCCAATAACAAATCTGGCCATAAGGGCGTATCGTGGAGCAAAGCTCACGGTAAATGGTTTGTTTATATGAACGTCAATAACGCTCGAAAGAATTTCGGGTATTATGACGATCTGGAAATAGCTGCCCTTCTGGCCTCAGAAGTGCGTGATCTTCACCATGGCAACTTCGTTTGCCAACGATAGAAGGATTGTTACATTGTCAAACCCAAACATTGCAGCCGTAACCGCCATCTACGGCGTGACCACCTACTACACGCCGTCCGGCACGTCGGCGGTGGTTCTGCTCCCCAATGCCGCCGCCAGCGGCACGGTGATGCGGGTCAACCAGATCGTCGCCTCCAACGTCGATGGCACGAACGCCGTTAACGCTACGGTGTCGATCTACACCAACGGCGCTGTAGCTCAGGGCTCGGCTCCCGCTGGCGGCACAGCATACCCCATCATTTCGACGGTTTCTGTGCCCGCCAACGCCTCGCTGATAGTTGCGGATAAGACGACCAACATCTATCTGATGGAGGGAACGTCGATCACGGTGACGAGCGGCACGGCGAGCAAGATCACCTACAGCGTTTCCTATGAGCTGATCTCGTAAGGATAAACCATGTCCAGACGCTACAAGGGCGGTGTAATTAGCGCGACTGCGCCGACGACCAGCACGTCAGCGGCTACAGGCGTTTGGACGCTGCCGCAGCAGATGCAGGCGCAGGCGGCCGGGACGTGGCCTTCACCTGCTGGTTCTCAGTCCTACACTACTGCTGGGTCATACACTTGGGTTGCCCCTGCGGGTGTGACTTCGGTTTCTGTTGTTGCAGTTGGCGGTGGGGCCGCTGGTACACCGGGTTTATATAATTGCTGCTGTAGCAGCTACGTAGGTGGTGTCGGCGGTGGTGGTGGCGGCTTAGGGTATATCAATAATTATTCTGTTACACCCGGCAATTCATATAACCTTGTTGTTGGAAATACGGCTTCGTCAAATCAAAATGGAAATTTTAGCCAGTTTGTAAATGCAACAACTGTAAAAGGATTTGGTGGTATTGGTGCTGGTGCAGGCCCTGCGGGTGGAACCTACTATGGTACAGGTGGCGGTAATGGTGGTAATGGTGGAAGCCCCTCTGTATATTCCAATGGTTCAGGAGGAGGCGGCGCTGGTGGATATTCTGGAACTGGTGGCAATGGCGGTAGCTTATATTCCCTTGCTGGGGGCAATGCTGCTGCTTGTAGTGGGGGCGCTGGCGGTGGTGGTAGTTACAACGGAGCTGACCAAAGCGGCGGCGCTGGTGGCGGTGTAGGAATATTAGGTAAAGGAAGCACTGGGAGTGGCGGTATATCTCAACCTAGTCCAACCGGCGGTGGCAGAGGTAGTTGTGGAACATCTGGCAGTAGTGGTAGCGCCGTATACCCCCAAACTGGAGGAGCGGGAGGCGCTTATGGGGGCGGCGGCGGCGGCGGCGGCGGCGCCGGCCTCAACCTCGGTGGCCAAGGCGCAGGCGGCGCAGTCCGCATAGTCTGGCCCGGCGCGACCCGTCAATTCCCATCAACTAACGTAGGTTCTCCATGACAACGAGATATGTTGGCGGTTTCATCACCAAGGCACCTGTCACGCCGACAACATCGGCGGCGTCTGGCATATGGACGCTTGATCAGGCTACCCAATACATCAAGGCTGGGACGTGGCCGCGACCGGGCATTGGTTGCTCAACCACATATGCCGCGCCCGGAACGTATACTTGGGTTGCTCCTACCGGCGTGACCAGCGTCAGTGTTGTAACGGTAGGCGGTGGGGCAGCCGGAGGATGCGGTGGCAGCAGGCTAGGCGGCGGTGGCGGTGCATTAGGATACAAAAACAACTATTCTGTTACCCCCGGCAATTCTTATACAGTTGTAGTTGGGGCACCGGGCAGTAGAAACGCCCCAAGAGTTGGCAACGATTCATATTTTGTTTCTACCGCTGTAGTCAAAGGTGGCGGTGGATTATGCGCCGCTGGGGGTCTATCCACCTACGTAGGCGACGGCGGAGGCCAAGGTGGGTCTGGTGGGTGCCGCGCTCTTTGTTGTGGCGGCGGCGGCGGCGGCGGGGGCGCAGGCGGGTACGCTGGAAACGGGGGAACTGGCGGAAGCGGGTACAATGGTGGTAATGGCGTGGCGGGCGCAGGTGGCGGTGGCGGCGGTGGTGGCGGCGGTTATCAGAAGGGAGGCGGCAGCGGCGGCGGCGTTGGCCTTTACGGGCAGGGCAGCAGTGGTGCTCGTGGAACTGGACCGGGCACAGGCTGCAATACCATTGGCACGGGTGGTTTTGGCGGCAGCGGCGGCGGCGATGGCCAAGATGGTTGTACTAACCCAACAGGCGGCACCTATGGTGGAGGCGGCGGCGCTGCTGGAAGTTCGGGTGGCGCGGGGGGGCCGGGCAGTGGCGGCACAGGCGGTGTCCGCATAGTTTGGCCCGGTTCAACCCGCCAGTTTCCATCAACCAATGTTTCCGCAGCGTATGACAATCGGGGCAGCGCGATATTTGCTGGAACGGCTGGAACTTATTCTTGGATTGCTCCTGCTGGTGTAACAAGCGTTAGTGTTGTGGCAGTAGGGGGTGGCGGCGGGGGCAATTTGCGCGGTGGCGGCGGCGGTGCGTTGCGGTACAAAAACAATATTTCAGTAACACCGGGCACTTCGTATACTGTTGTTGTCGGGTCTAAAGGAACCTATAACACGTCGGGCGGAACTTCATATTTTAACAGTACAGGAACTGTTGGCGCTGGCGGTGGAAGCGCCGCTGGTTGTTGTGCTTCGACTACTCCCGTTGCGGGCGGAACTGGCATTACTGGAACGGGCGGCTGTGGTGGTTCTGGTGGGGGATATTGCACTGGCGGATGTAGCGTTGGTGGATCAGGCGGCGCGGGCGGGTACTCTGGAAATGGTGGAAACGGCGCTTTGGGCGCTTATGGAAGTGCCCCAACTGCGGGCGCAGGCGGCGGCGGCGGCGGCGGTGCAAATTCAGCTTGCTTGGGCAGTACTTCACAAGGCGGCGGTGGCGGCGTAGGTTTGTGTGGTCAAGGCTCCAGCGGAGCCGCTGCTGGTACTTACAGTCGTGAAAGAGGCGGTGGTGGTTCTGGCGGAGTTGGCGGCGGTGTCACTAATGCCGGTGGTGCGTATGGCGGCGGCGGTTATGTCAGTAATGCCGCCAATGGCGCAGTTCGCATAGTCTGGCCGGGAACAACTAGACAATTTCCTTCAACATGTGTGGGGTATCCATGATGGAACTTTTTATCCAAATCCGAAACGGTCAGCCATTCGAACACCCAATCTTTGGCGACAACTTTCGTCATGCGTTCCCGGACATCGACGTAGATAATTTGCCGCCACAGTTTGCTAGGTTTGAGCGTGTGCCGCAGAATGTCATGCCGGAAATCTTTGAAGTGGCCGAAGTCCGCTACGAATGGTTCGATGCCATTGTCAAAGATGTTTGGTCAGTTCGTCCTATGACGGATCAGGAAAGGGCCGACAAGATTGCTCAATACAGGGCAAACCCGCCTTTCCCCTCATGGACATTGGACGAGACCACATTAAAGTGGTCCGCGCCGACGCCAAAACCGGATGACGGCCAGAAATACCGTTGGGATGAAGATACTCTTTCTTGGGTTGTTTTTGTCCCGCCCACCATTGCCTAGAGGGGACAGGCATGTGTCAATCAGCACCAATAGCAGAAACGCCTGTGGTTGATCAGCCACAGGTTTTTACTTACTTCCCAACGCTTGTCTACATGATTAAGCGCCCGGAGTTTTTGGCTTCTGTCAGGGCCGTATGCGACGAGCATATAGCGAAAGCGAAACAAAAAAAGCTGGATGAAATTTACCCGGTTTACATGACCGGCAGTTTCTATGATGACCCACGCATGGCAGAGTTTTCGCAGGCTGTTGGGCAGATGGCATGGGAAATTCTTGCAGGGCAGGGCTACGCCATGCAGGGTCTTAGCACCATGTTCACAGAGATGTGGTGCCAGCAGCACTATAAACACTCATCAATGGAACAACACGTCCACGGATTTGGGTCGCAGATCGTTGGGTTTTATTTCACGCAGACGCCAGAAGATTGTTCTCGTGTGGTGTTCCATGATCCTGTGCCCGGTCGCGTAATGGCTGGGCTTGGCGAGGCTGATGGAAGCATGGCGTCTGCTGCAAGCCGCATGATTAACTTCCAGCCTGAGCCCGGCATGTTGATCTTCACAAACTCTTGGTTGGCGCATTCGTTCACCCGACACGCCTCTAAGAAGCCCATCCAATTCGTGCATTTCAATCTTGCCGTTCAGCAAGCAGGGCCAGTTGGGTGCCCGGCTCCGGCGGCTGAGATTATTTGATGCCTAAGTATATCGTCCGGTTCAACAAGAACCGGGGCATGGAAGGCAGGGGAACGGCTGACCATGTGTGGCGCGTTTTTGAAGGCGAGAAGGAATACGTCTTTAAGAACGTCAAAATCAACGTCCCTTCGTGGGGTGAGAAGACGGGCGAAGATTGGAGCATTTGCTGCGATGGCAAGTTAACCATTGACCGAGACACTTCAACGGCAATCATCGAGGGGGATGCGCCATGAAGATATGCGTTTACGCGATCAGCAAAAACGAGGAAATGTTTGTAGAAAGGTTCTGTGCGGCGGCAAAGGACGCTGACTTGATCCTGATTGGCGATACGGGGAGTACCGATGCAACAGTTGCTAAAGCTCAAGAATGTGGTGCCGTGGTCCACGATATATTCATCTCTCCTTGGCGCTTCGATCTTGCTAGGAATGCTGTTCTGGCCCTTGTTCCTCGCGATGTTGATGTGTGTATTAGTCTTGATCTAGATGAAGAGCTTCAGCCCGGCTGGCGTGAGGAGATCGAACGTGTCTGGACAGAAGGAACAACCCGGCTCCGCTACATGTTCGACTGGGGCTGCGGTATTGCCTTTTACTATGAGAAAATCCACGCCCGACACGGCTACTTCTGGCATCATCCCTGCCACGAGTACCCGGTGCCCGACGGCAGAATTGCTGAAGTTTGGGCGCAAACGGACATGCTCCTTGCCATCCACAAGCCTGACCCGACCAAAAGTCGGGGACAGTACATGGATCTTTTGGAGCTTTCCGTAAAAGAAGACCCTCAGTGCCCGCGCAACGCCTTCTACTACGCCCGTGAACTGAGTTTCCACGCGCGTTGGCAGGAAAGCGTTGACGCCTGCCGCTCCTATCTCAATTTGCCCCGCGCAACATGGCAAAATGAGCGTTGCTATGCCTATCGCGTCATGGGCCGGTGCTACAACGAGTTGGGGAACCCTGCCGATGCTGAAAAAGCGTTCCATGCCGCAGCCGCAGAAGCGCCAAACACGCGCGAACCGTGGTGTGAATTGGCTATGCTTATGTATAGGCAGGGCCGTTGGCCGGAGAGTTTTGCCTACGCCATGCGGGCGCTTCAGATTACAAACAGGGAAATGGTCTACACGGTAGACCCAGAAGTTTGGGGCTTCCAGCCTCATGACCTTGCCAGCATAGCGGCTTGGCATTTGGGGCTGGTTCAGGTATCTATTGAGCAAGCACAGATGGCTGTGGATAAGTCGCCAAATGATGCTCGTTTACAGCAAAATCTTAAGTTTGTGAGGGGCGAACTTGAGGTGCCAGACATAGAGGCGGCTTAGGCATGGACGCGCAAAACCTTATTAACATTGTGGCTGGCATAGCCATGGGGGTCGGAGGATGGTTTGCGCGTCAATTATGGGACTCAGTTCAAGAACTTAAAAGAGATTTGCATGAGCTTGAGGTAGACCTGCCTAAAACTTACGTCATGAAAGATGATCTCGACAAGCGGATGGACCACATTGAAGACATGTTTCAGCGGATCTATGACAAGCTGGATGGGAAGGCGGACAAGTGAGCACTACCGAAGAGAAACAGGAAAAAATTGCTCTTGAGATGGCGGCGAGCGTTAGCAAGGGCGCATTGGTCGAGAAGATCACCTTTGCCGGTATTCCAATCCTATTTTCCTGCGTCGTTTATCTCATGAGCGCCCTGTCCAGCGCGAACAATGAAATTATCCAGCTTAAGTCCAAGGTGGCCGTCGTCGTCAATGCCGACAACAAGGCCATTCCCCCGCAGGGAACGACCATCGACATGGCGCAGATTAGGGAACACCTGAGCGAGCAGATAAGCAAAGTTGACCGGGAGAGCGCCCTTTCTCGCGCCGCCATGACCCTTGACAGGGAACGGTCAATGTCTGCGATTGAGAAGAGCCGCATGGATATGGTGGCTGATGCCGCACAGGCCCGCGCGGCCATTCGTTTTGATACGGCCCAGATGATCGCGGCGTTAGATAAACGCATCACTTTGCTAGAGAAGGGGAAATAGCCATGAAAATGAGCAAAGAAGGCGTTGAAGCCCTTCTCAAGAAGTTTGAGGGCTGCAAGCTTAAGGCATACCGTTGCCCAGCTAATGTATGCACAATTGGCTATGGCCACACTTCTGCGGCTGGTACTCCTACCGTCATAGATGGCATGACCATCACCCAAAAGCAGGCCGACGACATCCTGTGGCAGGATCTGGTCAAGTACGAGACCGCTGTGCAAGGGTTGGTGACGCAGGACCTGACGCAACACCAGTTTGATGTGCTGGTGGATTTTGCCTACAACGCTGGCGTTGGCGCTCTCAAATCTTCCACACTGCTGAAGAAAATCAATGCAGGCGACTTTGACGCCGTGCCAGCCGAATTGATGAAATGGACCAAGGGCGGCGGGAAAGTGCTACCCGGCCTTGTGCGTCGTCGTCAGGCAGAAAGTGCGTGGTGGGCGACATCCCCCGCCGCAACCAAAACGCCAGAACAGGCATTTGAGCATGAACAGGAACAGCGCACCGATCCAGATCCTGTACCTGTCAGAACAATGGCAGAAAGCAAACAGGGTAATGCGGCGGTTATCACGGCAGGTCTCGGAGGTTTGGGTGCCGCTAAGGAGATCGCTGCGCAGGCGCAGGATGCGTCTGACACAGCAAATCAGCTTATGGGCCTACTTAGCAACACGAACTTCCTCATTATGGTGGTCATCGTTGGCCTTGGCGGAGCGATCTGGTACTGGCGCAAAAAGAACATGGATCGTGACGGTGTTTAGCCTGCTTTTCACGCCAGTAGGGCGTTGCCTGACTATGGCGGTTGTCGCCATAATGGTCTTGTCTGGCGTTTACTTTAAGATCAGGGCCGACGCCGTGGCGGAAGTTGAGGCTGCGGCGACGGCAGACGCTTTGAGGAGGATGGGCCGTGCGGTTAATGCTGGCGATGCTGTCGATACTTCTCCTGAGCGGGTGCGCGAGTCAGACGGCCACCGTCGCGACTAACGGCGCTGTCTGCAAGGTTTGGCGGGATGTGTCTTGGTCGTCCAAGGACACGACCGCCACGATCATTGAAGTTAAGCAGAACAATGCGCGCCGTGAGGGGTGGTGCGAAGGGCAAAAATAAGTGCTATAAGAGGCGCTTACAGGAGTAACGGCCTTGACCACTGGCTTGTCCTATAGCGGAACCGTCTCGGGGACCATGAGCTATGTTCAGCAAATTGCTGAAATGGCCGTTGTTGACCAGACGGACGCCAATTATCTGGCCATTTTGCCTGCCATGATCACCTACGCCGAGAACCGGATGTATCGTGATTTGGACTTCCTGTTCACGTCCACGTCCATCACTGGCTATACAATCACCAATGGGAGCCGTCAGATCACCATCCCAGAGGGCACGATTGTCGTCAGTGAGCAGATCAACGTCATCACGCCTGCCGGGCAAATCAATCCCGACGCTGGCACTAGAAACCCTCTTTTGCCCACGACAAAAGAGTATTTGGACGCCGTTTACGGGTCTGTTTCCTATACCGGCATCCCCCAGTATTTTGTGCCCTTCAACGACAATCTCTTTCTGGTAGGGCCTTTTTCGGACGCCACCTATTTTGTGGAGATCGTTGGCACATACCGCCCGGCGAGCTTGTCCTCGACTAACACCACAACCTTTATCAGCCTCTATTTGCCCGACGTGTTCATCATGGCGTCCATGATCTACATCTCGGCATACCAGCGCAACTTTGGGCGGCAGTCTGACGACCCGCAGATGGCGCAGAGCTATGAGGCCCAGTATCAGGCGCTCCTGAAGGGCGCTACGATTGAAGAGGCGAGGAAAAAGTTTGAGGCTGCGGCGTGGTCTTCGCAGGCCCCGGCACCTGTTGCTTCGCCGTCGAGGGGATAACCCATGCCCCATGCCTCGCTCAAGCTTATCCCCGGCGTTGATGTTAATCGCACTCTAGCCCTCAACGAGGCTGCGATTTCATCTGGCGATTTAATCCGGTTTGTGCCGGATCGGCAGGGCGTTGGGCTTGTTCAGAAGCTGGGCGGTTGGACTACCTATGCGGGGCCGTTTTCGTCTTACATCCGCTGCCTGTGGGCGTGGGAAGACACCAACAGTAATTCCTATCTAGCAGTTGGCGCTGAAGCTTCGCTTAGTTACATCCTTAATGGGAATGTTGTCAGCATAACGCCCCGCACATTGACCAATAATGTCGCCGTTAGCGTCAGCACTGTCTCGGGTAGCAGCGACGTTACCATTACAGATACTGGGTCCAGCATTACCCAATGGGATAATGTCTACATTCAAACGCCAATTGCCGTTGGCGGCTTGGTGCTTTTTGGCGTTTACCCAACAACCAATCCAACATTATCGGCCAACACCTACCACATTACTGCCGTTGACGCTCTTGGCGATCCTGCGCTGGCAACCTCCACTGTCACCAATGGTGGTGCAGTTGCTTCATTTAGCACGGTCAACACCAGTGCAGTTGTTACTATCACCCTGACAAATCACGGCTATTCCGTTGGCAGCACGTTTCCCATTGTCGTTTCAACGACCGTTGGCGGCATCACTCTTTATGGGAACTATACCGTTCAGACGGTAATTGACGCCAATAACTTCACGATAATTGCCGCCAATACAGCGTCTTCGACCGTCACAAATAGCCCCATGAACGGGGGATTGGCCCGCTATGTCTATTACATTGGCGTGGGCCCCCTTCCAAACGGCACGGGCTACGGCATCGGCGGCTATGGCCGAGGCGGATACGGGACGGGCAATGTAACTGTTCAAAACGGCAATACAATCTCAACGTCCGACTGGACCTTGGACAATTGGGGCGAGATTTTAATCTCATGCCCTTTGAATGGTCCTATTTATGAGTGGTCTCCTGCGGCTGGATATTCGGTTTCTGCGGTCATTAATACCGCCCCAATCGTCAATGCCGGTATCGTTGTGGCCATGCCGCAGAGGCAGATCATTGCGTGGGGATCGACGGAAACAGGCATCCAAGACCCCTTGCTGATCCGCTGGTGCGACGTTGACGATTTCACCTCATGGACGGCGACCGTCACCAATCAGGCTGGTTCCTACCGCATCCCCAAGGGCTCCAAGATCATTCAGGGCATTCAGGCCGCTCAACAGACCCTGATTTGGACGGATCTTGGCCTTTGGTCGATGCAGTATGTTGGCCTACCATTCGTCTACCAGTTCAATGAAATCGGCACTGGGTGCGGCCTGATTGGGCGCAAGGCGGCTGCTTCAATGAGCGGCGTCGTCTATTGGATGGGCCAGAGCCAATTTTACACGCTTGCAGGTAGTGGCCCGCAGCCCATTCCCTGCCCCGTGTGGGACGTGATCTTTCAGGATTTGGATAGCACCAACCTCGACAAGATCCGCATTGCCGTGAACAGCCGTTTTGGTGAGGTGGCTTGGTACTACCCGACAAAGGGCAATGGAGGCGAGATCAACGCCTACGTCAAATACAACGTCGTCTTGCAGCAGTGGGACTACGGCTCCCTTGCCCGCACGGCTTGGACCAACGAAAGCGTCCTTGGGCCGCCTATTGGGGCTGGGACGGACAAGTACATTTACCAGCACGAAACCTCGACAAATGCCGCCACCAATGGCGTTGACGACGTCCCCATGCTGTCAAACTTCCAGACCGGCTACTTTCAAATAGCCGAGGCTGAATTGAAGATGTTTGTCGATCAGGTCTGGCCCGACATGAAGTGGGGCTATTTTGGCGGCACGGCCAATGGCACGACGGTCTACCAGACGCCTACGGCGCAGGTTCAGTTGACCTTCTACGCGACTGATTATCCCGGCCAGACGCCGATTGCCTACGGCCCCTTTAACCTTACGCAATCGACGACCTTCGTTTCTCCGAGGTTTAGGGGGCGATTGGTGTCGATCAAGATCAGTAGCAGTGACGTGAACAGCTTCTGGCGCATTGGAAACATGCGCTACCGCACTCAGCCAGATGGGAAGTTCTAATGGCCGCTTCCTTAGACGACATCCTCACTACCCAGCGAAATGGCGTGATTGCCATCAATAATCTGGGGCAGAAATTGGCGCTCATTGAGGCCGATTTGCCGTGTCTTTGCACTAATTTGGCGCTGATTGTCACGCAACTTACCAATTTGGCCGGTGCTTCTTTCCCTGCAACGACAAGCGCGACGGTTGCCGCATCGACTACAACTTTGATAACAGCAGGCACTGGGCGGATTTTTGCAGTCTCCATACCCGTTCATGCGGGTTCGGCGCAGGTCTATATCTATAACTCGGCTACAACTGGCGGCATATCAGCAACTAATCTGCTTTATGCGTCTTTGCCGTCAAACGCCGCTTCTTTCACGCCCTATCAAAACGTGAACTTGGCATACACCAATGGTATAGTTTTGAAAACCGACGCAGGAATGAACTTCTGCGTTGCCTATACGGCCAATTGAGGACGCCATGCCCCTATCGCGCGGAAAATCTCAAAAGACCATCAGCCACAACATCTCTGAGATGATTGGGTCCGGTCATCCTCGCGATCAGGCCATAGCAGCGGCCCTTAGCACCGCCCGCAAGACCAAGGCGTTTGGTGGCCATACACCCGCTTTTATGCAGAAATCTGCCCAGCCCGGCGCTGAAGTGATCCACGAGGGCCCAATCCATAGCCCCGTGTCTGGCCGCACAGATCATCTGCCCATGCACGTCGCCTCTGGCTCCTACGTCATCCCCGCCGACATCATCAGCGCGATGGGCGAGGGAAACACTATGTCCGGCTTCAAGCAGATGAAGCAGATCCTGAGTGGAGCCAAGGCCATCCCCAAAGCGTCCGGTGGCCCTGTTCGCGCCGTTCCTATTGTGGCGGCGGGTGGTGAGTATGTCGTAACCCCCCATGAAGTGATGTGGGCGGGAGACGGCGATATGGATGCGGGACATGAAGTTTTTGATGGGTTTGTGACGGGGATGCGCGCCAAAACCATTAAAACTCTGAAGGGGTTACCGCCCCCGAAGAAAAACTGAGAGGGGAAAATATGAGCGACGAACTGAAAGTAAGAGTTGGAACACCGGACGACATCCATGAAGCCATGGAATTGTCCATGATGGCCTGCGCCGAAAACGGCTTCAGAAACCCAGATAAAGTCAAGCTTCTCAATGAGTTATGGCAGGCCCTTAACTTAAATTACGGCCTCATTGGCATCATCGGAAAAGAGGGTGGTCCTATGGAAGGGGCCATCCTTTTGCGTATCGGCCCAATGTGGTACAGTCATGATATGGTGTTGGAGGAAAAGGCAATTTTCATCCACCCTGATCATCGCAAGCACAGAGATGGTCGTGCGCGTAAATTGGTCGAGTTTGCCAAACAGACGGCAGATGAACTTGGTATTCCGCTTCTCATTGGAGTGCTTTCCAATGAGCGGACGGCGGGTAAGATCAGGCTATACGAGCGGCAATTAGGCAAGCCAACCGGGGCGTTTTTTCTGTATGGCGCCCAGACTGGCGAATATCCTATGACGGAGCATTAAGAGATGAGTAATCCCCTTCTCGCTTTTCGCCGGGACGACGACTTTAGCTTTGGCGGCGCGGCTAGGGGATTGCCTCCGGGCGTCCATTTAGAGTTCTATGGTGGTGGCGGCAAGGGGGGCTCTAGCACTCAGACCGTCTCCATTCCTCCCGAGGTTTTGGCGCGATACAATGCCGTCAACGCCCGTGCAGAGAATGTGGCGCAGACGCCGTTTACGCCATATTCGACCGATCCTAACGCCTTTGTGGCCGGCCTTACCTCATCTCAACAGGCTGGAATTGGCAATATTAATGCCCAACAGGGGGCCGCAAATCAGGCCGTTGGCATAGGCCAAGGTCTTCAGCAGCAAGGGATTGACACTGCCCGAACTGGCCAAGGTCAGGCCAACGCTATCAATCAAACTGCTTTGCAAGGCATTAGTCAGGCACAGCAGCAGGGAACCGCTTATAATCAGGCCGCGGGCAAGAACATTGGCAACGCTATGTCTTCGGCTGCGCCCTACATGCAGCAAATGGCTGGCCTTACGCAGGCTGGTCTTGGGCAGGGCCAGCAATACCTTGGCGGGGCTACCGATCTGACACAACAGGCCATTCAGACCGGCCAACAGTACGCCAACAAGGCGGAACCCTATTACACCGGCGCTTTGCAGGCTGGACAGCCCCTGAACCAACAGGCGCAGCGATACATGCAGGCCGGGACGCAGGCGGTAAACCCGAATGCGCTGGATTACGGTCAGTACATGAACCCGTACATGAGCGACGTGGTTCAGGCCCAGCAAGCCCTTCAGGCGCAGGAAAACGCTCAACAGCGTTCCGCCTTGCAGGGTAAGGCTATTCAGTCAGGTGCGTTTGGCGGCGACCGTGCCGGTATTGAGCAGGCCAATTTGGCTCGCCAACAGAGCCTTGCCAATCAGGCGACAATGGCCAATCTGCTTCAGTCTGGCTATGGGCAGGCTCAGGCCGCTGCACAGCAGCAGCAGGGCGTGGGTCTTGGCGCTGCTCAAGCTAATCGTGCGGCCCAGCAGGCTGCGGCCCAACAAGCTGCGGCGCTTGGTCAACAACAATACGCCCAGCAGCTTGGCGTGGGAACTGGCCTTTCGGCTCTTGGTCAGCAGCAGTATGGACAGGCCCTTGGCACTGGCTCGCAGCTCGGCACATTGGGCCAGCAGGGCTACACACAGAACCTTGGCGCTGGTGCGCAACTGGGTCAGGTCGGCCAGAACCTGTATGCACAAAATATCGGTCAGGGTCAGGCCATTCAGGGTCTTGGCAATCAACAGTTTACGCAGGGGCTTCAGGGCTCTCAGGCGGCGTCTGGCATTGGCCAGAGCATCTTTGGCAATGCCGCCCAGACCGCTGGCATTCAGCAGGCTGGCGGCATGAACACCGCCAACCTTGGCCTCCAGAACCAAGCCGCACAGATTGCCGCCGCGCAGGCTCAGATGGCCGCTGGTCAGCAGCAGCAACAGACTGAACAGGCTGGCAAGACGGCGCTCTACAACCAATTCTTGCAACAGCAGGGCTACCCCTTCCAGATCGCGCAGTTCCTTGCCAATATCGCGATGGGCACTGGCGCTCTGTCAGGCTCCACAACAAGCGCCGCCCGTACAGGGCAGCGCGGTGGTCGCATGGGCGATGGTTATGCTTCTGGCGGGCTTGTGCCTGATAGTCAGGGCGGCGCGGTTTATGAGCCGGGCCTGTACGAGCGCGGCGGCTATGCCAGTGGCGGCAAGATGGGTCCTGATTTTGCGCTTGGCAGTGATAATGATGGTAATGAGGTTTGGACTAATCTCGCTACAGGCCGAGCCGTTGACGCAATCAATGACCCTGAATTTTTGGCGTGGCGCGCAAATGGCAATGTGCCCGTGGGGAATAAAAAGACGGCACCAACAACAAGTTCTGCTGGGTTGGCTGGAACATCTAATTATGACCAAATTGTCCGTAACGCCTATGGGCAAATTGGCCGTAAGGATTTTGGCACTGCCGCCAGTAACATTGATGAGGGCGGCTACAACTATTGGATGAACCAACTGAACTCAGGAACCATCACGCCTGATCAGTTTAATGCACAATTTACGAAAGAGGGGCAGGCGTATAATGCCGCCAATCCGAAATCTGATGTAGCAAAACTGACGCAGCCAGTCATGCAATCCAATGCAGATTTTCGTAGTGTCGGCGGGCTTGATCCAGACATTGCGGACGCATTTAAAGAGGCTGTTGGCAGAGATATTGATGGGGCTTCCGCCCGCAAATATCAGGCTATGAAGGATGCTGGTTTGAGCTTGGATCAAATCACATACAACATCGCAAATTCCCAGCCAGCGAAATTGAAAGCGGGCGATGTTGACGCCCTCAAGGGCCCATCGCTTGCTTACGATGCCTCCAAGTTCTCCCAGCCAGTTGCCCCTGTTCGCAATCAGTATGGCGCGTTTTCTGCGGGTGATTTTACAGGTTTAACGCCTCAACAATCGCAGGTCATTAACGCCTATTCGGCGGTTGGTCGGACCCCCGGCAGTCGATATGCTCCTTCGCAAAATGAGTTGAACTATTGGACAGGCCAAATGTCTTCTGGCGCAATTGCGCCGGGAGAATTTGGTAATACGTTTAATCAAGCTGTTCAAAGCAATATGGCGCAAAATCCCAATGCGCCTCTTACGCAGTACATTAATAATTACATGAACCAGCCCATTGGTGGCTATGGTCAGCCGCAGGGTGGTGGTTATAGCGGTGGCCTTGGTGGTTATGGCCAGCCGCAGGGCTATGGCAATATGTCTGCCATACAGGGTGGATATGGTGGTTATGGCGGCGGGTTTGGGGGTTATGGCGGCGGCATGATGGGCGGTTACGGCCAGCCCAGCAACTACGGTATGCCTAACTTTGGCTCATCGCCGCAGTATGGCGGCGCTCCTGACTATGCCGGTGCTATGCAGTATGGTGGGATGAGTGCGCAGTATGGGATGCCGCAGGGCTATGGGATGCAGCAGCAGGGCTACGGGATGCCGCAGCAGCAACAGTATCAGCAGCAACAGTATCAGCAACAGCCGCAATACCAGCAATATCAGCCGCCTATGCAGTCCACGCCTGCCATCCCGCAGGGCGTTTTGGATCGTTATAACGCGACAAATGGTCAACAGGCCGCTCCCACCGCCACCGGCAAGGGCGCTGCACCTGCTATGGGCACTGACGGTTTGGCTGGCTCCACAACAACCGCGCAGACTACTGCCGCCCCAACGGCAACTGGCAAGGGCGCAAGTTCGCCGTCAACTGCCACCGGCAAGGGAGCGTCTGGCATGGCGGGCGGTGGCCGTGCGGGCTTTGCTGACGGTGGTCGGGCGGGGTATGCCGCTGGCGGCGGAGACCCATCCAGCATACTTCGTGGCCTTATCAGCCAGTACGATCCCGGCGATCCGCAGGGTTTGGTGGCTAGGCAAGCGGCTATGTTTGCTGGCGCTCCGGGCGCTGGCGCTGCTGGCTATGTGCCGCCCACGCAAAGCATGGCAGGCCAGCGTCAGATGCTTCAGCCGCAGGCAAGCATTCTTCCGCAACAGCAGAGCGGCATTTCGCAAGCGGCTGCGACCGGCACTAGCATCGCCAGTTTGGGTGAGGCTGGTGGTAAGCTCTATAGCAAAATGACCAGCAAGCCCGGTACGGACACGGCTGCTGACACTTTTAAAGAAGGTTTTGGCAACTTTGCTGATAAAACCAAAAACTTCTTTGGGTTTGGCGAAGCGGCAGGTGGTCGCATAGGCTACGCCTTGCAGGGCGGTATCCCTTATTCGCAAGGCGCTGACCCGAACAAAGACCCTTCGCGCGTGGGCTACATGGGGATGCTGGACTTGCAGCAGCCCATCGACCCGACGCAAGCGTTCAACGCCCAGAAGGCCGGGCAGATGCCCAGCGTTCATCAGGCGTCTAACCCGCTCGTGCAGGGCGCTCAGGCTGTGAATGCGCTCAACAGTGGGGCCAAGACCCTCAAAAGTGCTGGCGAGTTCCTTGGAATTGGCAAGACAGCCCCAGATATGGGCTCCTTGGCGAATGCGCCACTGCCAATGGCTCGCCCTGAAGGTCTTGGCGCTGCCGCCCCTGAGATGGGCTCTCTATCAAACGCGCCGCTTCCGATGGCGCGTCCCGAAGGTCTTGGGGCACTTGTGTCTGAAAGCGCCCCCGCAGCCGCTGCGCCTGCCCTTGAGGCCGGTGCTGTTCAGGCTGCCGCCTCGCCCGTCCTTGGCGAAATGATTGGCGCTGGCGCTGCCCCTGCGGTGGCTGAAGCTGCTTCACTTACAGCTCTCGGTGAGGGTGCTGCCGCCATGGGCGCGGAGATGTTTGCGGGCTTGGCGGCTGGCGCTGGCAGTGCGTTGGAATTTCTCCCGTTCCTTTTCCTGAAGACAGGCGGTCGCGTCGGCAAGGCTGGCGGCGGTTCCCTTGTGGACCCCAGCAATCCCCAAGATCAGGCGATGGCGAAATCTTTCGACAATCTGCTCCAGCGTTACGACAACAACCCGCTCCTCGCCGCTGCGGCGATGGACGTTGGCACCAAGGTCGTTGACGCCGCCATCCAGAAGGCCGAGCAGACTGGAGGCGACATCACTGACTTCCTGCCCCGCAGGACGCAGGAGTACATGTTTGCCCTGTCCAAGGCCGCTATGGGCGCGCATGACGCCATGAGCCGCCCTGCCCGTGCGGCGGGTGGGCGGACGGGGTATGCGTTGCCGGGCTTCGTGAATGACGAGCCTACTGGCCTTGCACCTGCGCCGTCTGACGCTATGACCATGGGCGATGTGGCTGGTGGGCTCTCGCCTGAGCCTACTGTGCAAGTTGCTGAACTGAAGAACCCGGACATTCTTCGCGCATTGCGTGGGTCTGAAGGGGCCAATGGCAACCCGGAAGCCAAGAACCCCAACTCAACGGCTGGTGGTTTGTACCAATACCTTGACAGCACTTGGCAAAAACAAGCTCCCCTTGCCGGTGTGGACATTAAACAATACCCCACGGCTAGGTCTGCCCCTGCGGACATCCAGCACCAAGTGGCCGACGCCAATGTCAGCAGCATCTTGGAGCAGAACAAGGGTAATGTGCAGGCCGTCCCTCATCTTTGGTATTCGGGCAACCCCGAAGGCAAACTGAGCCCCGAAGGCCTTGCGGCTAACAAAGGGTTCACGCAAGAGCAATATAATCAACGGTTCTTCAAAAAACTTGAGCCCGGTGCGCCTGAAGGCAAGCCTGTTCAAGTTGCTGGCCTCAACCCTTCCAAGACTGACGCTGGCTCGCTCAGTGACATTGGAAAGACCATTTCCGACTCCGTTCCTACCAGCAGCAGCTTCTGGGTTCCGCTGATTGCGGGCCTTGGCACCATGTTGGCCTCTGACAAGTATCGCTTCTCGCAGCGCATTGGTGAGGGCCTTGTGGGCGGTGCGGCTGCGTTTGGTAAGCAGCAAGAGTTCGGGTTGAGTAAGGAAAAACTGGCGCAGGAAGAGGCGTTGCGTAAACAAGGATTTGGGCTCCAACAGCAACAGATTGGTTTGACTGAGCGTGAAGTTGCGCTCAAGGAGGCTGAGAGCAAACGTAGGATTGAAGCAGCCAAAGCTGCCGCTGCGGCATTAAGTGGAAATGTTGCGCCGGTGCAACCTTCTGCCCCTGTTCCGACAGCCAAAACTACGGTTGCCCCTCCCTCTGTTGGCGGTGCACAGCCAAGCAATCCCAATAATGCAGCGCCAGCAATTCCTCCGGCTGGCGGTCTTGTGCCTCCTCCGGTTGAAGATAAGGATAAAACCCCAGCGGCTCCTATCCCGGCTCCTAACAGCAAATTCTGGGAAAATGTGGACCCTCAGTCCAATCCGCATAACCTATTAGCTTTGGCGGATAGGTTCGATCAAGCTGCCGTTGCGTCTGCTGAAGATCCATCATCAATGGCTGCCTATCGCGCTTCTGCTCAACAGTACCGGGCGCAAGCAAGTGCTATTCGCCTGAGCGGCATAGTCACGATGAAGGATCAGTCAACAGCCTCAATGCCCGGCTTCAATGAAGCCAAGGCAGCGCAGGCTGCTGCGCTTAAGCAAGCGGAATTGAACGTTACAACTTCGCCAGAAGCCCGCGCTGCCGAAGTTGAAAAACAACGTCTTCTTGAAGAAGAGAAACAGCGTTATGCCCCCTTCGAAGACAATGAGGGTAATCAATGGCGTCGGGCAGCGCCAAGCGACACGCCAGTTCAAATGGCTGCGGCCCCCAACACCACTGCCGCTGCTGGTGAGCCGGTGAAGGCGTCTCTTGATCCAAAGACAGCGCGAGTTAATAATGTCATCCCGGCACCTCCTGTTGGTGGTGGTATCCCACAAGCTATTCCCCCGCGCGAAGGTCTCGTTCTTGCGAAGTCGGCTGGTCTTTCGCCTGCCGCCAAAGCAAATGACCAAAAGTTTTCAGAAGAATTCCCCGGAAAATTGCATAATGCAATTGAAGGCGAAGAAGCCATGCAAACTGTGGCGCAGGCTTTCAAACTCTTTACTTCCAATGTTGTTGCCGAAAAACTTCAGGGATACGCGCTTTTGGCAAGGGCCATCGGAATGCCTGACAGTGTTGTGGAGGCTGTTGCAGGGGGCGACCCTGCGGCCATGCAGCGCGTTGATAAGGAAGCTGTACCTTCCGTTATTGGCATTCTGAAAGAAGGTGCAAGCCGGTTTGGGCAGCAAGAATTTATGGTTACGCAGAAAACTGCCGTTGCATCCAAAACGGCTGACCCCAAGGCAAATCATGCCCTTGTCGGCGAGTTGATGGGCAAGGCTCAGTGGAACAAACAATTCCTCACTGATTGGGATAAGGCCAAGGACGAGGGATGGCGTAGCCCGTCTGCGTTCTTTGCCTCATGGTCTCAGGCCAATCCGCTCAATACCTACATCCTCTCTGCTACCAAGCAGATTGGAAACTTCAGTGGGATGGATCTTCCCAAAGATCCAAATGCCTATGTGGAAGGGGCTATTTACGTTGCACCCGAAAGATTTGGTACTCCTGCACTAGAAAAATATTTTGGGTCTATCGGGGTGAAGCCGGGTCAATTGTTCAAGTACAATGGGCCCAATAATCTTCAACCTATAGCCAAAGAAGATTATTACACGGCGCATTTGACCGGGAGGCGATAAGATGACTTTTGAAGAAGCACTTGCTGCCGAATATGGCTCAAAACCAGAAGCGTCAGCGCCACAAGGTTCTGGGCAGCTCTATGCTCCGGCAACTTCTTTTGCTGAAGCTTTGGCTTCTCAAGAGGAGAATAAGCCAAGTGTGACTTCATTTGCGTCGGCTTTGCCAATTGGATTGAACCGTGGTGCGGCAAATATCATTGGAATGCCCATTGATGCCATCAACTGGACGTTAAAGCAGTCCCATGAATATCTTGGCACACCGGCCCCGTCAGAAACACCATTTGGCGGATCGGAGTCGATCAAAAAAGGAATGGGTATCATTGGCGCAAATCCTGATGCGCCTGAACACAAACCCCGTTCTATGCCCGAACACGTTATGCAGACGTTTGGAGAAGGTGCGGCGGGAGCATTGATGCCTGCTTTCGCCGCTAAAGCAATTCCTGAACAGCTTGCCACTCAATATCCCCGGATTGTTGAAGGTGCCAAAACGATATTTGGTAAGCCAACTGCGACAACTGCAATCGTTGGCGGAACGGGCGCACTTGGCGGAGAAGCAGCTTCATCTCTTGTCCCTGACAAATGGAAGGGTATGGCTGGATTAGTCGGTGGGTTGGCAGGAGGTGCCGCTGGTGCACTTGGCACAACTGCCGCAAAGACACTTCCCGTCATCGCCCGCGCTCATTTTGCTCCTGAAGAATTATCTGCTCGCGTGGCTGGGCAGGGTCTTCGTGAAGCAGTAGGGGCCCCTAAGATTGAAACTTCCATATCTGAGCCAACATTGCAGGGCCTTGACCTTGCATCGGCTCAGGCGTCCCAAAACCGTGGTCTTGAAACTCTTAGTCGCACTTTAGAGACTAGCAAGGGGCTTACTCCCGCCGAAGACATAAAAGTTCAAATTGGCGCGCAGTCCGCAAAAAATCAGAAGGTTGTTTCTACTGCCGCCGAAGATGCTGCGCGTGAACTTGGGCAAGATGTTAAAAGTGGCTACAACCTGCCCCCTACAGACGCAAAAGCTTCGGCAAGTGTTCGCGCTCGCTTAATTCTTGACAATCTTGAAGGCGCTGCTGACGAGAATGTTAAAAAGTTGTGGGAAAATCCCGACTTGAAAAAAGCAACAATGTACAAAAACAAATCCATTGATCCAGTCAATGAATTTGTCTCGGATTTGTCCATATCTCGTCGAAAGCAACTTGACCCGTCAATCCTTAATACGATTGATGAAATATCAGCACTTCAAACCCGTGATGTACCCTTAAAAGAATTGCAAGACTTGCGTTCAACCGCACTGGCAAAAGGTCGCGCCGCATATAGAAGCGGAGATGACGCTATTGGGGGCGTTCATTACGCCCTTGCAGACAAACTTAAGAATGTCATTGGGGATGGTCAAAACATCGTCTTTGGCGACAAATCAGGCGCTGCGCGGCAAGCTTGGAGTGATGCTGTAGCCGAAACGGCCAAATATCATAAAACCTTTAACGAAGGGTTTATGAAATCCCTCAATCAAAATGCCGACGCAACTACAAGAAAAGTGGCTATTGACGATACGTTCAAGCGTATGTTGGCCGGTGGAAACGCCAATCAAAACATCGCGCAATTTCAAAACGCAACGAAAGGCGCGATCAACGGCCATCTCGCCGACTATCTCGTTGGAGATTTGACAACCGACGGTGTAAAGATCGTCTCGCCAAAAGACGTTGACAATTGGATGGCAAAAAGGGGGAGCACCGTTTCTCTTGTCCCCGGCTTGCGAGATCGTATTCAAAGCATCCGCGACATGAGCCTTTCCCAGAAAGTTTCTGAGGGGCTTTCCGCGGTGACGCAAGACCCAGACAAATTGTCGGCGTTTATGTCAAAGAACAAAGCCGACATTGCTACAGTCACACAAAACAATCCGCAGTTACAGTCCTATATGGAGATGCTGGAAAATTCGGCAAATCGGATCAAGCCGATTGATCCAGATAAGGCAACGAACCTCGCAACTGTGAAGAAACTGGCCAATGGGAATGTCAGTGACATTTTGTATGGTATTGGCACAGGAAAGATTATCCGTACTGCCGCCTCTGATCTTCTGATCCGTTCAATCGGAGAAAAGATGGGTGTTGATCTTGGCGCTTCTCTTGAAGCTGTTGGCGCACTGGCTGGCGGTATTGGTTCGCAACATCTTCCATTTATCGGAAAAGGTGTTGAGGGCGCTACCGAGTGGGCATTGACCGGAAATGTCCGTCAAAAAGCAATTGAGCTTTTGCATCAGGCGCAAACCGATCCAGAGTTAATGAAAATCTTGATGGCCAAGCCAGACCCGCGCGCGGTTGAAAGCATTTTCAGCGAACAGAATCGGGCAAATGTTGTGCGCGGTTCAATGGCCGGGCGGGAAGCTGGTGATAAACATAAAAACGAGCCACTTCCTCTCACTATCCCCGGCCCTGCCAATCGTTTTGCCGGTGGTCGCATAGGCCGCGCCTCTGGCGGCAAGGTCGCCCACAACATTCAGCCGCTTGTGAGCCGCCTCATGGGGCTTGCGGATCAGGCCAAGAAGTCTACAGACAGTAGCACCAAGCCGTTGCTGGACGCCCCTGACGCTAGTATCGTCAAGGCTCTCCGTGTCGCCAATCAAGCCATCTAGGGGTCATCGCTATGGTTTCGACCTATACCACCAACAAGCGCATCGAAAAGCCCGCCAATAACGATTATATCGACACATGGAACGTCCCCGTTAATAACGACTGGGACATCATCGACAGGGCCTTTGGCGGCACCTACACGGTCTCGCTGACGAACGCCAACGTCACGCTGACGCAGACCAACGTGCAGAACACCTGCATCCTGTTGCAAGGTGTGTTGACGGCCAACGTGACCGTCTACTTCCCCTCCGGCGTGTCGGGCTTCTACATCATCAACAACGCCACCACTGGGGCGTTTACTGTCACACTGCTTTCGGCTGGCGGTTCTCCCGGTCGCGGTATCACGGCTGGGCAGGGCTCCTACACGATTATCTGGTCTGATGGAAGCAATGTGGATCTTGCCACCAACGCCGCTTTGACGGCTGGTTCTGGCATCAGCATCGTGGGCAATACTGTCTCAATTGATACCCCTCTCTCCACCATCTACGGCGGCACGGGACAGAGCGTTTACACCAACGGGCAGCTTCTGATCGGCAACAGCGCCTCTGGGTTGCTGGTTCCCGCTACGCTGACCGCTGGGGCAAATATCACTATCACGAACGGCAACGGTACGATCACCATCGCCTCAACTGGCGGCTCTGGTGGCCCTATACCCAATCCCTTTGGTGTCGCCTACATTATGGCTGGTGTCTGATCTGGGCTTTAGGGTGTAGTAGCACAATGCTCTGTGCTGTCGGCAGTACGACTTCCCCGTTTTTGGCTCTCCGCAATAGCGGGTATTTTCGCCATTTACGGGCCCAAGAATGTAGCGGCAGGATTTGGGCGTAAGCTCAAAGATTGTGATCCCGCCATCCAGTTTTGGCGGTTTGGGCAACGGTGCGGGTATCGGTGCGGGTTTATGTACCTTAATCTTGGGCTCAATTGGCCTTGGGTTTTTCACCATTGGCTTCACCTCTTCCTGCGGCTGCGCAACAGTAACCACTTTTTTTGCTACCCTGTGGAAAACTCGTCCTTTTTCCTTAAACCTGTGGATAACTCCCATAACTGTCCCGCGAGTTACCCCAAGGCTTTTGGCTATTTCTGTACTAGACAGCCCGCTAACTTCCCACATTTCAGCAATTAGCTCATTCCGTTCTTGCGGCATTTCTCTTCTTTTCCCTCTGTGGTGGATCAGGCAGCGACATCCAATGAGTTGGTTGCGGATTTAGGGCCCCATCAGTGCCCGTGTCCCACACACCGCAGCAAAAGAACACGATTTCCACCCATCGCCCGTTCCACCCCAAAATCCAGTTTCCGTCTTGGGGGGCCGTGTCCATTGTTTGCCATTCGGTCATGTTGCGCCCTCTCAAGTTAAGTGCAGATGGGGCCGCAGTCCCACCTGCCTGTTAACCCTACCTCACATCCCGTCGTCAGTCGGAGCGTCAGCAACAGATTTTCTAGCCATTTCGGCAATTTCGTGCTCAAGCATATCGGCTGTCGCAAACATCCCCGCAAAGGCAAAATAGTTGATCCCGTCAACATACGAATCTAAATTGCCCCTATCGCCTTCAAGCCTTCCTAGCTTGCAAGCGTGCATAATCATGGCAATGTCGTATGGCGTGATTGGCTTGTTGAGCAACAATGTGGCGATCTTTGCCTGCCGCTCCAGTGTCTTCTTCATGTCGCCATACTGGCTGGCGCGATCATGAAACACTTCAATAGTCCGTGTCATTACCTCTTGATATTCCATTGCTGGCCCCTTTTCCTTATTGAAATTCGTCGTAGATGCGGACTTTTCCGACGTAGTGCTGGTTGATAAGTAATTTTCCTCCGTTTTGTAGCTCTCCGTTTTCGCGTTTCCATTCTGTGACCATGATGAAATCCTCTTGGTGCAGAACGTTCTGAAACTCTTCCAGTGTTTTTGCAGGGTAATCTCCGACGATTTGATGAGACATGCCATTTTTAGTCGGTACATTTAGTGTGATGAAGAATTTCATATTGACCCCTGATGCTAGTTCCACAATTTTTTCTCTTCTTCCATATTCTTTACTTTTAACCTGATCAATTCCCCTATTTGATTTTTGGCTAATTCTGTTGCGTTATCAATATCTTTTTGTGCAATATTTTCGCCTATAAATTCGCAGAGAGCCAACAATATGGCCATGGTCCCATACATAGGGTGTTTGCACATGGAGGCGAGTGCAAATATTGCATCGCTAATTTCCATAGCTTCTTCCAGTTTAGGGTCTGACATAAGTGGCTCCTCTCATGAGCAGGTGGTCTAAAGCTGATTGATTTGGTTCACTTTTTGGACGCTTCAACTCTATGATTTCCGCCTCAAGCTTATTGATCCTGTTTTCCATCCTGCGAATGTCCGCTGCATATTGAGCCATCCGGTCTTGCAGTACAAGGGCGAAAGTTTCCATTTTAGCCTCCCGCCACAATGCAGATGGTGAAGATCGCCACTATGGCTATGCCAGTGGCGAAAATGTTGGCGGCTTCATAGGCTAGGTCCAAGGCTTTCATTTGATTTCTCCTTTTCGATGCAACCACTATGCACCGCAATTTCTTTAGGAAAGCTTAACAGCGGCAAATTATTTCGCTTTGCATGTTGGCGAACGGCATGGAGGATCGTCGTGTGGTCTCGCTTGCCCAATATCAGCCCCACCATAGGCAGGGATAGGTTGAGCCTCTTTTTGATTTCATATGCCGCTTCCTGACGGGCTCTTGCGTATTTCCATTTTCGACTTTGCCCAGTTATGTCCTTTGCCGTCATCTCATGCTTGATTGCGATTTCCTTCAAAATGGCCTGCGCAGGCGTTAAAGGGATGAACAAGCGCGGCATCTTTGGTTTTTCAGGTTCCGGCTCTGGCTCCGGCTCTGGCTCTGGCTCAGGGGCCAGTAGAATAATCGGCTGAATGACGATTGGCTTCTTTGGGGGCGCGTATCTCAGACGCTCCCGGACGGCTTTGTAGTGCGCCTGCATTTCTTCAATCGTTTGCATAAGGTTATTCCTTTGGCGGGTTTGGCAACAACATCCAGTGGGTTGGCTTACGTTTTTCATAAAATGTTTGCTCAATCCACCACATCCCGCCCGCAAAGCACCCGATAAGAATACCCCCATCCTCACAAAACACCAGAATTTCTGTATCATCCCTTGGCGCGGTTTCTATAGGTTGCCATTCAGCATACATAACATACCCATGTTTATGCATGTTTTCTTGCCAAAGTTCTGTCATGGAACGATGGGTTTTGCGCAATGCGTTAAGAGCGCGTGTTTGGGCTTCATATTCACTTAACAAACGCGCATCGGCATGTTCTTCCCAATGCCGTTTGGTTGACAGTTCATGCTCATAGGGAAGATTGGCGCACAGATACTCATATTGCCCCATAACCATCAATGCGTTTTTTGAAGCTTCATCTTTGCTATCTAGTAAAGCTTCATATTTCGCACGATAGTTCAGTTGTTCTTTGAGCCATTTAAACATCTTCCGCCCCTAACAGTTCTCTTGCTTTCCCGCATTCTTCCACTGCCGCCCAGCAGTCGCAAGTGCTAAACAGTTTGCGTAGCGCCGCCTCCAGCTCTTCAATACGATCTGCCGCTCGGTTTAACTCTGACTTGAGCGGGTCGTAGAAGGTGGCCTTAGCGGACTTTCGTAGTTCCTGCGCGAGGTCATTCATATTGTTTCTCCAAAGCGTCAAACGCATCTTTACATGGGCAATATTCTTTTCCACACCAATCATCCGGCCCTTCGTGAGGGCAGACCCATATAATATCGGCCAGCGTGCTTCGTAATTCTTCAATACAAGTGGCTGCTTCCTCTAGCGTTTTTGATACTTCAACATCGCTGCGGATAACTGCCCATGCGCGCAGCCGAGGCACAAGATCTTTACCCATTTCCTTGCTCCTGTATCTTTCTACCCATAGTCGGATTATTGCGGCCCCGAACCTCGGTGTTAGGCCAGACCCAGATCTCCCCGTTGTCGTTCTGTATGCAGACCCAGAGCAAGTGATGCTCGTCCCCATTGTCGATCAGGAAGTGGCACAGGGCTTTGCCTCGTGGCGTGGTGAGCGGAATGGTGGGGTTAAGTTGAAGGATCATTTCCCACCTCCAAAACATGTTTAATTAGTAACACTTTTGCATTTGGGTGGAGTTCTTTCCAGTATTCTGCAACTGCTTTTGCATCTTTTTTATCAAGATACCATCCATCCCAAACGGCGTCCCTTGAATTTCGTTTATGTAGCAGGATGCCCCACTCAAGTTTTTTACTCATCTTTTCCCTCCAGTGCTTTGCGGGCGATCTCCCGCATTTCAAAATCATTCTCTGCTGGCAACGTGCAACAATCGGTTATCTCCCGCAGCGCCGCTTCCAGTTTCTCGATGCGGATTGCGTCAAGTTCAATCTTATCTGCGGCTTGGTCCAATACACTCCAAATGTCGTCATCTTGCCATTTTTCTTTAAACTCTTCCAAATCGTGGCGAAGCGCATCAAGTTCCTTCAAAAGATCATCAGTCATCTTTCCCCTCCAGTGCTTTGCGGGCGCGCACTTCAATTTTCGCCCACTCATCATCGTAGTCACAGTGCTGACAGTGATCTCCCCAGAGCAGAAAATCCCGCAGTGCGGCAGATAGCATAGCATTGCGTTCTTTGAGCCGGTCGATCTCAGCGTTCTGTTCAGTAAGCAACCGCTGGACCCGTGATGCTTCAGTCATCTTTCCCCTCCAGTGCCTGACGATATTCATTAATATCAAGCACCGCATCAATTTGTGCTTTAATGAATGGTATATCGTTTGGTGCAGCATAAATGTTGAACAGCGCCTCCTCCAAGTCCTCGATGCGGTCGGCGGCTGAGTTAAACAGTTCATACGTTTCAGTTCTGAACGCTTTTTCGCGCAGCCGCTTCACAAGATCGTTGCTCATGTTAAGATTTCCCGTTATTTTTAACACGTTCTGCGGATGTGTTAATTTCATCAACAGGTGCTGGTGGAAGTGGCATCCAGTGGGTAGGGCGTATTTCTAACTGGTCTTCGCCATCCATGTCAGATGACCAATACGATACAATTCTATCTAAGTTAAATGTTTCCCAATGTTCGGTATCTGCGCGTGTTGAGATGATGTTCTTGCAAACCATGTAGACAACTGGATCTCCCTTATCGTTTTTCCATGTTACAATGATTGGCTCCATCAACGGCGCGGTCTCTATAGGTCGCCATTCAGTCATCACCATTCCCCTTTGTAGATAGAACGTAGCGTTTGCCACATCATGTAAGTGAAAAGAACCACTGTGCCGCCTATCATGAACAGCGCCCAGATGATGAAGATCAGTTGACCCAGTGCGTTAAGGTAATCCATCTTTCTTCTCCATCAGTTGCTTCAATTTTGCTTTGTTCTCATCATCCAGATAGTAGCCGATGCCGCGCCACGTCTTGATCTCGATGCCGTACTTCCTCATCTTTTGACGCAGCTTCCAGACTGACACTCTGGAACGTAAAAGCTCGTGATGGATGTCTGTGTAGCGGTTGTACCTGTCAAGCTTTTCAGTGATCCTATCCAGATAAACATAGTCAGCAATCTCTCGCCTATAGATGCCCATCAGAATTGTTAGCTCTTGTTTTGACAGAACATTTAAAAACGTCGCATCAGTCGGAAGCATATCAGTGCGGAGCTGGCGAACTTCTTCCTCTAATTCAGCGATGCGCTCGCGCAATTCTCGCACCAGATCAGACATTGGCGTCCCTCAACGCCTCAACCACAACGCCATCAATCTCACTGCTGAAACGGTCGCGCTTGTTATTGATTGCACTCACTTTGCGTAGTGCCGCCTCCAACGTCTCAATCCGGCTGGACTTCTCCCAGATTTTGACCTCCAACTGATCAAGCAGCTTCTCCGCCGCCAGATATTGCTGATGCCAGCGGTCTTCTTGCATCTGCCAGTAGTGCGCTTGTTTATTCATCTTCTTCCCTTTCTTAAGTGATGTTCATGTCTCTATAGAACTCAAACTCGGCTGCTTGCATTTCAGGGGTCCACGCTTCATGCGAGACCCCCATTTCTGTAATGTCAGGCAATGGCGGGTTTACTTTCTTATTCTTTTTAATTTGCCTGAGCCCCTTTTTTTCAAATTTACGAGCAAACTTTCGGCAGATTATTTGAACGCTTGTTCTGCTAAGTTTGTATTCTTCCGCCAAAACTTTCTGTGTTTCTCCAGCCACCCATCGGTTGTATATATTTTGATTGCGTTCCGGGGGGATAGGTGGCCTTGCGTTCAGCAAAGTCACCCCCTGCTTCTTAAGGATTTCGCAAACAATTTGTTTGCTGATCCCGTAATCAACGCATAAATCAAGAATTTTTCTGCCTTTTTTGTAGCCATCAGCTATATTTTTATTGCGCGTTTCAGTCCCATTTAACGTTGTGTAATGCCGCGCCACTTTCTTGTAATATTCAATGTCGCCTTCAAACCTTTGGCGCTCAACACCATCAACGTACAAGCGGCCATTGACCCAGCGCGCATCTAACTCATGGCTCATCTTCTTCCTCCATCGCATACAAAACGTCTTCAGCCCCATCGGCTATCTTTTCCAACTTGTCCTTCATTTTGCCCGGCATGTAATCAATGGTTAAAATGACGTATTTTGCATATGACTCAAGCTCATCAATACGATTGCTAACTTCGACAATTGCCAAAGCCTCGTCTTTCCATCCTTCTTTTGTAAGAACTACGGCGGCTGCGTTAAGGCGCTCCGCTAGGTATTGGTTCATCATTTCTTTCTTCCTTTATTTTTTCAATCATTCGTTTTGCTTCGTTTGCGCCTTTGCAGATTATTACCGTGTCTCCGATTAACATCAAGTAGGAATGCCAATCTTTTTGATTTTTATCTACTACGCCACCCTGCACACGTTTCATTTCAATCCAAAGTTTCCACGCAGGTATATAAAGGTCAGGAACACCCGTGCTTACACCCTCTACCTTTAACCTCGCTGCTGTGGTGATGCTGCGGACGCCGCCGTTGGGGATAGCAAATATGCGAACACCATCAAACGTCTGACGGAACCATTTGACAAGCTCACGTTGTTCTTCATGTTCTGTTGGGATACGCTCGGTCAAAATGGTGGGTCCATTATCCATTCATCACACTGATTTGCTACCTGAGTAAACTCCTTTGGAGGTTCCATGTCAAACACGCCGCAACGTCCATCACCGCTATAATTTATGCAATTGTAGCAGAACTGGGGAGGGCCTTTGGCAAAGAACTCTTTCATCATTTTCTCATGCGCCGATAATTCATCTGGTTTCTCTTGTCTCATGTCCATCTCCTATCTGTAACCTTGAAGAACTTGCCGTCTTTTTTGTATTTGATGGTGTGGGGTGGAGCGCCGGTATTTAATGCCTGAGACATTGCGCCTAAATCAGTTTCTGTCAAACTGATTTTAGCTTTTGATGCAGAGCTAAGATTGAAAATAGTTTGCGCCGCTTTTTGCCCCGCATATCCGTCATGCGTCACCGGAAAATATTCAACGATTGGCGGATCAGACAAACCACCATAATATGAAACAGCCAACATTTCTTTACCGCTGGCGCGGCTAATGTGCTTGCGCCACCGCCAGTCCGTCACCTGCATTTCATTGCCATCCAACCCCATGATGTCGTCGTGGTGAAGCTTCAATTTCTTCTGCGCGATGGGGAAGTGATACCCGCAGCACGGGCATTCTTTGGTGTTCGGCGGCACCAGTTCATGGCACTCAGGACAGGATTTAACCGGCGCTTCGCCCTCCTGCCCCGGCTTGGGCTTCTTAGGCGGCTGCACGGCGGTTATAGGCCCGTGCGAGGCTACTACGCCAGCGAAGTCTAAAACCATGCAATGGTCCGTGTGTGATTTCACCCGCATCCCCCGACCGGCCATCTGTACGTACAGCCCCGCGCTCATGGTGGGGCGCAGCATGGCGATCAGATCAATGTCGGGGTAGTCAAACCCCGTCGTTAGCACATTGGCGTTGGTGAGCGCCCGCAGCCGCCCTGCCTTGAAATCCTCCAAGATCTTCTCGCGCTCTTTCTTTGGCGTCTTGCCAGTCACGCAGGCCGCAGGAATGTCATTCTCCAACAAAATTTTTGCAACGTTATGTGCATGATCAACACCAGTGCAGAAAAATAGCCATGCCTTGCGGTCGCCAGCCCTCTCAATGACCTCTTTCACTACTGCCCTGTTTTTTGGCTCAAGATTTACCGCCGCCTGCAATTCGCTCTCAATGAACTCGCCGCCGCGCTTTTTCACGCCGGAAACATCCAGCCTCTCTTCCGTATGCTTGCTGCGCAGGGTAGACAGAAAACCCTTGTAAATCAGCGCCTCAATGCTGACCGGGGTCAACAACGCATCAAACATGGCGGGCTTGTCGGTGATGTAGCCATGGCCCAGCCTGAAAGGCGTGGCGGTAAGGCCGATCACACGCAGCGCCGGATTGATCATGGTCAGTTCATAAAGGAACGTGCGATAGTCGCCGGTCTCCTTGTGATTGACCAAATGGCACTCATCAATGATCACCAAATCAATGTGCCCAACATCTGCCGCCTTTTTCCCAATCGACTGAATGCCAGCAAACGTAATGGGTTCGCCAAGATGCTTCTTACCAATGCTCGCCGAATAGATCCCCAATGGGGCATTGGGCCAGTGCTGGCGCAGTTTCTCAGCGTTCTGCTCAATCAGCTCCTTTACATGCGTTAGCATGAGGATCTGCGTCTCAGGCCACGATTGCAGCGCGTCCTTACACAGCGCCGCAACGATGTGGCTCTTGCCCGATCCGGTGGGCATGACAATGCAAGGGTTCCCCGAATTGCCCGCCGAGAACCAAGCGTAAAGATCGTTTATGGTGTCTTGCTGATATTCACGGAGTTGAGTCATATTTCACCACCTTGGCACCGGGCCATATCTGTTTCATTTTTTCCACCATTGGGTTGGCGCAGCCCGAGACGTTGTTGATCAACTCTTGGCTGCTAACCTCGCCTTCGCCGTTCCTGACCTTGCGCCCATCAACTTCATAGACGGCTATCCAGTCGGTTCCGTCAAACATGTGCCACGGCACAAGATCGGGGTGAAGCGTATGCGATGAGCATCCATCATACTGATACTCCAATGCAATTTCATTCTCCCAACGTTCACACCGCCAAGTGCTGTCGTCCTTGGGGGTGCTGTGGGCACACGTCCTGCAATTGACGTGCTGGGTTAACTTCGTCTCGTGACAGAAAGAATGCGCATCGCAGAATTTACACTGAAACCATGTCGGGTCAGTCGATATAGGTGGAGGCATACGCTCAGACAATGCCACACGTTTGCCACGCGCGACCAGCTTTTTCGCCATCTCTTTGTTATACCGAACCCGCTCGGTGTAGATGCGGTCATTATCTTTGCAAACCGCCACATATAACGCACGGTCAATGCCGGTCCCGTGCATGTAGACCTGCATCTGAGCGAAATGTTCAGGCTTTGATTTCTCGACACCTTTGGCCTCCACGTCGTTAAACGATTTCAATGAGTGCGTCTTGAACTCGCCAATGTGGCGCTTGTTCGGGGCCTCCGGCACACCCCCCTCGATAACCGCGTCAATGCTCCCAGACACATGCGCGCCAAAATCAACGCCATCCTGTGTGTCAACCGGCTTCACTATGATGCCAATGGAGCGAAGGTCCGCGAGGATGTTTGCCTCTTCCTGATGGCCGCGCCGAAACAAGCGCAAAATCCGCCCCGGAAACTTGGGCTGCACCGCCCAGCGGAACGAAAGCCACAGGCGGCGCTCACATGGGTGCCCAAGCATCGACGCCCCCATGTGAGGGCGAGGCTTGCTGGTTCGGTTCTCGTGTGCCTTGTTGATCAGGCTTTCAATGGTGTTTTCACGGTTTGGGATTTTCATGTGTTTACTTTCCTCTTGCTGATCCACCTGAAAAAAATACGTGCTCTTTGTAAATTGCTTGTTTTTCTATTGCCGGTTTTTTTGGCTCAAATTCAACTCTGCTGGCTTGCATATCTATGCTAACAATGTTTAAATTTTCAATTGGCTTTGCAACGCCAATTCTTTCTTTTATATATTCTGACAACATCAGCCACGCTTGCATTTCAGTTCTTGCTTTGATCTCAACATTGACCGATAAATTAAAAATTGCTTTTTTATCAGGTTCAACGCGAGTTTCATTTGATTTTTGTTCTTTCTTTATAATTTCCCTTCTATTTAATTGATAGAAATTTCCTTTCACACGATGTGTTTCAAACATTGTTTTTGATATTGGTAGGAGTAAATTATGTGATAAAATTTCTGTGGCATGATCTTGATTAGAAGCGCAAACAATCACTTCGCCATGATCTATTATGTTAGTTTGATGGGCGTTGAAGATAACTTTGTACATTTGCATTTTAACCTCCTTCATGAATTGCCCCGGCCATTTCTGACCGGGGCGGCTGATGTTACTTCTTTGCCCACGGAGGAGCTGCCTTCGCAGGCGCGGAAGCAGGGGTAGCAACCATAACGCGCGGAGGTGCGCCGCCTTCTACGGCTTTAAAAGCCCGCACTTGGTTTTTGTCGCCATATTGTTCGGATTTCTCAATGTCCAACTTAATCTGAAGACTATGACCAATAAGCTGGTCAGTGTCTGACACCCTTGGAATGCCAGTAGCCTTCATAATCTCACCCAACTGCTGATGCCCGATCTCCTCCGCCTTTGGCGACTGGTTCTTAATATTCAAATTGCCAAAAACCACACGCCCTTGATGGGTCGGGCCAGTGATCGTGTATTTGATGGCTATGTATTCACCCGTGCCTGTTTTGGTGGACTTAATCTCCGCCGATGACATGGTGGCCGTGTACCAACCCGGAGGAAGTGGGTCGAACGAGGTCTTGCCCTGCGGGAGAAACTCAACGTCAAAAGTTTGACCAAGATTTGCCATGTTACTTTGCCTTCATGTTTGAGATAGGGGCCTCGCGCGTGATTGCGAAAGATGGACGCCCCGGAGTTGAAGTGATAGCGGGGGAAAAAATGTTCTTCACATTATCGCCCACGCCTTTCCATGCAGCCATGCTCAATTCTGGTTTCCAGCGAAACAACATGCTGAGAAAGTCCCGCATGTCGTGTTCAGCCGCAATTTCTTGGGCCAATTCACCGTTTACCTTCCGGTTAATCCGGCAGGTAATTTTGAAAGTGAAAGGGTTCGCTTCAAATTCACGAGAATGTTCATCGGTTTCTTGGATCTCCAACAACCGAACAACCTCGTCTTCAATCAAGCGCCGCTTTTCAACAGCCTCTTGTTCAGCGTTCTTCGCCTCAAGCCATTCCTCTGCGAGCTTCTGAAGCGGCTTCATGCGGCACCCGCAATCTTAGCGATGATCTCGCCAAGGTCAGGCGCTTCCCACGCGCCCAGCTTGCCAGAGCGGTCCTTGGCCAGCCAAAGCCCATCGCTGTCACACATGATGGCGCGCTGGGTATTGCCGTCTGCGTCCTTCTCCACCCGAAGCGCCAACACCTCGTCAAAGAAGTACGGCAGGCTTTGGCCAGTCTTGTTGCCGGGCATAGACGGGGCATACAAAATGCGCCCCATCTCGTCGGTAGACTTTTCCAGCTTAGCGCTCATGTAGACATGCCGTCCGGGCAAATCGCGAAAAGCACGAATGATGTCAGCCATTTGCTCTTGCATAGCGCCGTAGGCCTGCCGAGGGTCTTTCGCAATCTTCTTTTCGTGGTTCAGCACAACCTCAGCAATCTCGCTGATGCTGTCCAGCGCCACGCTCTTGAACCTCATGCCTTCTGCCGAGGACATCCATTCAAAAGCTTCCTTCAAATCATCCATGCTGGTGATTTCAATGAAGGGAAGTTTTGCGTCCTGAATGGAAAGCAACCCGCCTTCCGCGCTCAGGACAATAGGGTCTGGCAAGCCGGGGATGAGAGATGTTTTCCCAGCGCCCGCCTGCCCATAGACAAGCATCTTGACGCCATTGGCGGACAAGCTGCCCGTATTCTTTACTGATATGGCCAACGCGGCCTCCTTCGTTTTGATCGGTCGGACCATTCCGTTCGATCAACACTTGCAATATGGGTGATTTGCTGGCAGTTTGCAACAGCCAAATGTTAAAAACCCACATGGGATTGCAAAATGCTAACAATCGAACAGATAAGGCTTGCCCTGCGAGACCGGAGGATTAGCATGGTCTCCGCCGCGACTGGCTTGCATTACAACACCATCAGAGCCTTGCGGGATAATGAAAGCGCCAATCCAAGCTATAAAGTTTTGAAGGCTTTGAGTGACTATTTTGAGGGGGCAAAGCAACATGGCTGATTTGACGGACATTTTAGGTGGCCCGTGGTCCCCGCCAACCGCTGTTAATCTTGGAACCCCAGAGGAACAGTTATCCACAGCTATGTCTGGGTGCGGCATTTTGCCACCCAAAGAGATCCTGCTAGATGGGAAAGTTCACCGCTTTAACTCAGGCACCAAAGGCTCAGGTGGGCACGGCGACAAGGCTGGCTGGTATGTGGCTTTCTCGGACGGCATTCCAGCCGGACGCTTTGGTTGCTGGCGCGCAGGCATCGAATCCACATGGCGAGCCGACATAGGCCGCAAGTTCACCCATACCGAAGAAATGGCCCACGTCCGCCGTATGGGCGAGGCCAAAGCCCTCAGAGACGCCGAGAACGCCAGAAAACAGGAAGTCGCCGCCAACACCGTCGAAGCCATCTGGGTCGACTGCGGTTTTGCTAACGAAGACCATCCTTATCTAAAAACCAAGGGCATCAAGACCCATGGCGCCCGCGTCACAGGTGACGGGCGCCTAGTCGTCCCCCTGTTCGATCAGGCCGGGAATCTCTCCAGCCTCCAATACATCGCCGTAGATGGCGGCAAGCTCTACCACTCCGGCGCACAGACGGGCTCTCGCTTCTGGCAAATCGGCACCCTAGACGAGCCCGGCACCCTCTACGTCGCCGAGGGCTTCGCAACCGCCGCGACCATCCACGAAGCCACAAACCGCCCCTGCATTGTAGCCTACTCCGCCTCCAACCTCGTCCCCGTCACCGGCATCCTGCGCGAGATCCACGG
>Ga0114970_10000073_pt1 | contig 60220 bp, 45 predicted proteins | sample M_140205_XF_Meta_FD_87030 | JGI IMG/M metagenome (GOLD analysis project Ga0114970, IMG submission 87030) | Freshwater microbial communities from Lake Montjoie, Canada to study carbon cycling - M_140205_XF_MetaG | ecosystem: Environmental > Aquatic > Freshwater > Lake | place: Lake Montjoie... | reverse complement strand
ATTACTGGGCTTGCTTGTGAAGACATCGCACCTTCGCTATTACGCATTTGTGTGCTAGCTTCACCGATCTCTTTGTTTGCGCGATAGCTCCACTGGGTGTATCAGAAGGGTGCGGTGAAACATGCTTTCGTTCTCGCTCCGCTGCCTCGTGCCATAGTACATCCGCCATTCCACTGATTGGAAAAATGGTTGAACACGCGCCACTCATGTTCTGGTACGTACTCGCCAGCGACGGCGGGGCCGACCACTTAAACATGTGCCTCGTCTCGGCGCTCGTGCTGCGCCATGTCGACCGGACCGCACGCATCGGCCTGCTCTGTGATCCGCCAAGCGCCGATGCGGCAACGCGCGCTGGTGTACGCCTTGCCGATGTGTTTGACGAGGTAGAGATACGAGAAACCGGCGGTGCCACGGCTATGTTGCGCAGCCGCGAACTCAAGCTCAGCCTGCGTGGCGTCGTGCGCGGAGACATCTGCTATCTCGACTCCGACACATTGCTGGTCGAGCCGATCCGAGAGATGCCACGCGCCGTGACCGGTGTCGGGATGGCCTACGATGGCTGGTGGCACCTTCGTGGCGCGGTCGATGCACCCCCGCGGGTCGCATCGCTGTATGCGCAGATCGGGTGGCCATTCCCCCCGCCACGCTACTTCAATGGCGGCGTGATCTTCTGGCGCGATAACCCCAAGGCGCGCCAGTTCGCTGACGCGTGGGCCGCGGCGTGGGCCGTGTCGGTTCGGGCCGGTGTTCCGCTCGATCAGATGGCGCTGGCGCACACCGATCGCGAACTGGGCGGCGTCATCGATGTGCTGCCGCACCGGTACAACGCGCAGGTCGGCGTCTGGTTCGGTGCCGCCCGCGACGCCGCGATCTGGCATTTCTGGTATGCCATGTACCATTCCCCAACGGAGCCGATTTCCTTGCTCGACCATCTTGTGGAGACGTTTTCGCGCACCGGCACGGTGGACATCGAGCGCTACGAACGCGCCCGCGCGAAGCAGTACCCGTGGGTACGCAGCCGTGGGCTGCGCTCGTATTTGCTCACTCGGAACTACCTGGATGCGATGCGGGAACTGCCGCGGGCCTTGGTCCGTGCCGTCTTTCGTAGACATGATTAGCTGATGGTGGAGAGGGCGTTGTTCACTTTCCGTCCACCCGCCATCGCGGCCTGCGAGATCGACGCCATCGATCTTCTGCGCTACAAAGGGGAGTGGGTGGTCCGCGCGCGCTCAAGGGACGGGGCCGTCGGGATCGCGGCTACGACGTCGCGTCTCGAGTACATCCATCCGTTGCTGACGCAACGCGTAGCGCCGTTCTTCATCGGCAAGGATGCACGCGACCTCCCGCAGTTGATCGACGACGTGTACCGGAACTGGTCGAACTACAAGCTGGCGGGCTTGCCCTTTTGGAGCGCGGTGGCGTGGGTCGAAGTGGCGGTCTTGGACCTGTTGGGGCGTGTCGCGAATCAGCCCGTGCATGCCTTCTTCGGCGAGCAACGGCACCCACGCATTCCCGTCTACCTGTCGGTGCTCGACCGCGAGTCGTCGCCCGAGCAGATCGCCGACCGCCTGAGTCAAGCACTCGATGAGTCGGGCGCGCGCGCCGTGAAGGTCAAGATCGGTGGACGCATGAGCCGGAACGCCGACGCGTCGCCGGGGCGCTCTGAACGGTTACTCACGGTGCTGAAAGAGCGACTTCCCGCCGATGTCGCGCTATGCGTCGATGCCAACGGGTCGTACGATGTGCCGATGGCCATCGAAGTGGGCCATATGCTCGAGTCACTCGGTGTCGTGCTGTTTGAGGAGCCGTGTCCGTTCGATCGCTATGACGACACACGTCAGGTGGCAGATCGGCTCACGATCCCCATCGCCGGCGGTGAACAGGACTCCAGCGTGGCACGTTGGGAACAGATCTTCCGGGATCACGTGGTGGACGTGGCACAACCCGACGTGCTCTACAACGGCGGACTGATTCGTACGGCGCACGTTGTCGAGATGGCCCGCGCAGCCGGTCGCGAGATCGCGTTGCACAACCCGCACGTCGGTCCGAGCGCGGTGTATGGCATGCATCTGGCCGCGGTCATGAACAACCCGTGGCAGTTTCACGAGCTCAACGTGAAGCACATCACCGAGTCGGCGATCGCGACGCTGGTGCTGCCCGTGCATCAGGGCATGGTCACGCTGCCATCGGGAGCAGGTTTCGGCCTCGACATCGATGAACGGGCGCTGGCGCGCGCCGAAGTAAAGGAGCGCATCCGGCGACGTGCGCGCCGCACCCTCGGACGGTGGCTCGCGCCTTGGTAGCCGAGGGCGACGTGACGTCCGTCGCACTGGCTTACGTGTACGATCTGACACTGCCCAGCCGATGGGCGGCAGCCGTGCAGATTCTGCAGACCTGTGATGCCCTCGCACGCGATGGCGTTCCTACCACCCTCCACGTTCGGCAGGTGACCGGCGGTGACGGGGCCTGTCTGGCGGAGTACGACCTCGAGCCCAGCCCCAATCTCTCCCTGCGCTCGTTCCACGCCGGACTGCGGTGGCGGTTGTCGCCGCGCTGGGCCGCCAGCCGCCTCTTTGGGGCGCAACACCCGGGGCGTACCTCGTTCGTGATGTCGCGCGGCGACAGCGCGGTGGAGTTGATGCGTCACGTTGCGCCGCGCGCGCGTCCACGCGCACCCTTCATCTATGAGGCGCATCGACTCACCTTTGCCCACCGCATGGAGGCGGAGACGGGCCGGCGCTGGGACGGCTCCGTACCGACGTCGGGTGCATTCCGTGATCTGTTCGAGGCGGAGCGACGCGCCATTGAAAGTGCGGACGGACTGGTGTGTCTGACGGAAGGCGTGCGGGACGCCGTCTTAAGCCTGTTTGCACCGCGGGCACCGGTCCTGATCCTGCCGAGCGGGACACGAGTGCCAGAGGAGAGGCCAGAGCATATTGCTGCGGGATCGCGGGATCTCGATGTGGTCTACGCGGGGAAGCTCATGACGCGTAAGGGCCTCCCGCTGTTGCTCGAGGCGATGCGTCACCTGCCCGGGCGCACACTCCACGTGCTGGGCGGTTCGCCCGAAGAGGTCGAGGCGAGCCGTCGCGCAATCGAGGGCGATGAGTTGACCACTCGCGTGCACTTCCTGGGGTTCGTTGAGCCGCGCACCGTCATGTCGTGGCTCGCGCGCGCGCGGGTCGGCGTCTGCCCCCTCCCCTCCGGTATAAGCGTCACGTCGGACGAGTTCACAAGTTCATTGAAGGTGCTGGAGTTGATGGCGGCCGGCACGCCCGTCGTCGCCAGTGACCTGCCCACGATCCGCTCGATGGTGACACACGGGGTCGACGGATGGCTCGTGTCACCGGACGATCCTCGCCAACTGGCCGACGGCGTGCGCGCCGTCCTAGACGACGAGGGACTCGCACAGAAACTGGTCGATGGCGCGCGCGTGCGCGTGCGCGAGTTCGACTGGCGCTTCCGCGCCAACCGGTTGAAGACGTTCCTCGAGCAGATTGCGCATACGTGGACCACAAGACGAGGGACGACGCATGACTAATGTTCCGTCACGGCGGATGACGCTCGCGCAGCTCCACCGCCACTTCGCCACGCCCGCCTACACCTTGGTGATCCACAATGGCGGTGTCGAACAGTTGCGCGACTTCCCGAATGCGTTCGTGTTCGGCCTTGCTCCGGGACCGTTTGTCAACCTGCCTGCCGATCCGGCCCTCGACGATCTTTCACTCATCGGCGCAGACCGTTTCACGGTTGCCGTGTGTGCTCGCGCCTTGGAACGCGTGACGGATCCGGCGCGTGTGTTGCGGGAGGTGCATCGCATCCTCCAGCCAGGCGGACGACTCATCCTCTCGGTGGCCACCACGTTGGTCGAAGGGGACGGCGCACGATTCACGCCGCAGCGTCTCACCGCGCTGTTGCAGGACTGGGGGGAGATCGAGATGATGGCGGTGTCGCCGGCGCCGAGTCGCCTGCGCGACGTGGTCCGGCAACTGGTGCCGTTTCGGCGCGGGGCCACGGTCGCACGGGAACCACGAATGCTGCATGCGGTGGCAACGAAGGCCCGTCGGGGATCCGCATGATTCGCACCATGGCGGACCTCGAACCCGATGTAGTCCTTCGGGCAGACATTGCGGTGGTCGGTGCGGGACTGGCTGGCGTCGAGCTTACCCAGTTCCTTGCGCGACAGGGCCTGCGCGTGGTGCTGCTGGAGAGTGGGGGCCTCGAGTTCGATGCCACAACGCAGGAGCTGTATCGCGTCGAGCAAGTAGGGCTTCGCATGCGGACACCCGAGACCCATGGGCAGATGACGCCCTACCTGTTGCCGATGTACCGCGGCCACAACCGCATCCGCCAGTACGGCGGCACCGGCAATGCCTGGACGGGGAAGTGGCGCATCTTCAATACGTGGGACTTCGAGCAACGCCCGTGGATTCCGCACAGCGGATGGCCGCTGCCCCTTTCGCAGTTGCTGCCGTCGCACGCCGAGATTGCCCGTGACTACGGTCTTCTCGATCTGGATGCGGCGTTGCATGAACCGGCCTTTCTCGACCTCTCGGCCTCCCTGACACCCTACGGACTCACACCGCATCCGTTCTACTGGGAGAAGCACCCCACGCGAGCCGGCACCCACTTTTTCCGTGAGTTGCGCAACGCCGCGAATGTCGACGTGATCCTCAACGCCAACGCCGTCAACATCGAGCTCCGACCTTCGCTCGACGCGGTGCAGGCCATCACCTTCCGCGCGCTCTCGGGAAGGAGTGGACGGGTCGAGGCTGGTGCCTTTGTACTGGCCACGGGAGGGCTCGAGGTACCGCGGTTGCTGCTGGCATCGAATGGGCAGGTGCCGTCGGGCATCGGTAATGCCAATGGACTCGTGGGCCGATTTTTCATGGATCACCCGAAGCGCAAGGATCGGCACCTCGTACCGGGTCCGGCCATGCGCCAGCTGCTGGACTTCGTGCGGCGGCAGCCGAGGCCACGGATCTCGCACAGCATCTCTCTCGACCTCGAGTCGCAGCGAGTGCACCGATTGCCCAATCACGCGATTTATTTCACACCGGAGTTCACCGGCCGCGGCGATCGTCTCGCGGAGGTCCGCGTTCAACTGGGGATCGAGCAGTTTCCGAACCCGAACAGCCGCGTATACCTCGGCATGGAGCGAGATGCATTGGGCATGCCGCGACTGGTCGTGGACTGGCAGCTCCTCGACACGGAACGGGATGCGCTCGAAGTGTTGCAGCGAGAGCTGGTGCGAGCCTTTGTCGCGTCGGGCATCGGCGAGCTTGATCTCGGCACGAATCCGCTCACGATTGAGGAGATGCTCGACGCCTCGCACCACATGGGTACGGCCCGGATGGCCGACACCCCATCCGATGGCGTCGTCGACCTGAACTGTCGGGTGTTCGGGACCGAGAACCTCTATGTCGCGAGCAGCGCCGTCTTTCCGACGGGCCATGCCTACTCGCCCACCTACACCATCTTCGCCCTCGCTCGGCGGCTAGGACATCATCTCATTCAGCACGTCGCACAAACGCCGTGAGCAACGGTCCGAATACCACGACCGCGCCGAGCCGGGATGCGGGAGGGCTCACAAGGGGGCGACGATCGTTCCTGCTCGCCGCGCTAGTGGGTCTGGTGGGCGGTCACGCGGCGACCTTTGTCGTGTCCGGGGAGAAGTTGTGGCCGTTCAGCGACTACTCGCTCTACACGGAGGCCCGCGACGCAGCGGTCGCCGAGCAGTTTCTCCTGGTTGGCGTGACGGCCGGACCGGACTCGATCGAGTTGGATCTCTTTCGACACCCAGACCTGATTCTTCCGCACTACCGTGCCACGCATCATGGGACGTTTCGCCGACTGGCCGGGGCGCCAGATTCCCTTGTGCTCGCGGCCGAAGATTGCCTGCGGTTGTACGAAGCGCGGCGCGTGGCGCATCGTCACAATGGTCCTCCCCTGATCGCCGTACGCGTCTACCGGTATGAGTGGCGGTATGTGGATGTCGATGCCACCACCCGCGCCCCCACGAGCCGGACGTTGCTGGCTCAGGCCACGCTGGCGCTCGGAGGAAATCGTCCATGACCGCCTGGGCGCACCGGCTCGAGCATTATTTGTTCGCGCCCGCCACACCAACGCGGCTCGGCCGCTGCCGTGTTGCGTTCTACCTGTGGGTGAGTGTCTTCTACTGGCCGGTGGCCGTCACCTGGGGCTCGCAGAACATCGCTGATTTCGCGGACATCGGATCGATCTTTTGGCATCCGTTGCCACTCTTCCGCCTGTCGCACGTTCCCCTGCTGCCGCATCCGTGGCTAGACATCCTCTACGTGGGATGGAAGGTCGCCCTCGCCTGCTCGTGTGTGGGACTCTTCACGCGCGTCAGCATGTGGCTGTCATTCGTGCCGGCGTTGTATCTCCTTGGCCTGCCTCTCAACTTCGGCACCGTTAATCATGCGGCGTCGGGCCTCGTGATGGGGCTCTGCATCATGGCGTTCTCGCGTGCCGGTGATGCTGTCTCAATCGATGCGTGGTGGCGCCGTCGCACACATCGGTTTCCCCCGGCCCCCAGCGGCGAATACCGCTGGCCCATTCGGTTCGTCTGGATCCTGCTCGCGACCATCTACGCGTGCGCCGGCGTCGGCAAATGGGCATCCAGCGGCTTGGGCTACCTCGATCCTCAGGTGATGGCGAGCTTCCTTCGCCAACGCGCGCTGGCATCGTACCAAGCCCCGCTCACCGACTGGGGGTGGGAGCTGGCGCGTCATCCGTGGCTGCTGTCGGTCATGGCTGGGTGGGTCCTCGTCGCGGAAATCGGCTTCTGGACCACGCTGTGGTCTCGGTGGGCCCGGATCGTTTTGGTACCGGGCATGTTGCTGATGCACATCGGCATCGCCATGACGCTCGGACCGCAGTTCTTCCAGCTCATGGCCCTGTACGTGTTCTGGGTGCCATGGGAACGCGAACAGCCGGACACGGGGTGACCCCCGGGAGGATGTCCCCCTCCGACAGAGCCGATCGGTCTGATTGCCCATTGCGCCGTTGACGGAGAAGTCCACGCTGCGCACTTTCGCTTTCAGCAAGACGGGAGAGACACAACCGTGGTGGTCTGAGCAAACCGCTGCCCGACCATGTGATTGGGATGCAAGGCAACGGAACAAGAGGGAGGAGCGAGCAGGCATGTATGGTTTGAATCACTGCATCGAGATCGAACGGGGATGAGCGAACCCATCGTGGTCATCAGAGCCGCCGATGAGCGCACGCTGCCGTTGTGCCGCACCCTCCTCGAGCAACAGGTGCCCCCCCATCGCATCCATACGGTGCGCGAGCAGCCATTTGAGGCGGCGCTGCGTGCCTGTTATCGTCTCGGCCTAGAGAGTAGCGCTGAGTGGATGATCACGGTGGATGCGGATGTGTTGCCGCGCGCGGGGGCGGTACAGGCCCTGCTCGACGTCGCGCTCAGTATGCCGCCAGACGTGGTGCAGGTGGAAGGACTCGTGCATGATCGATTGGCTGGCGGACTTCGGAAGGCCGGCCATCGAGCCTACCGGACGAGTATCCTCTCCACGGCGCTGCCGCTGATACCGGCTAATGGTACGACGATTCGCCCCGAGTTCTCCACGCTGTCAGCCCTCGCGGAGCGTGGGCACCGCTCGCACGAATGTCAGGTTTTTTTTGGCGTGCACGATCACGAGCAGTACTTTCGTGATGTGTATCGGACCAGCTTTGTCCACGGGCAGAAACACACGGCGTGGCTGGCCGACATCGTACCCACATGGCGTGACGCCATGTCCTCGGACGATGATCTCCGGATGGCGCTTCGTGGGTTCTGTGATGGCGTCCAGTCCTTGCAATCGGCTCGGATTGACGTTCGCGATTTTCATGAGAGTTCCGCGCGTGCGTTGATCGACCTTGGACTGTCAGAAAAGCAGCCGCTGGTAGATGACGGCATCAACATGGCGCGCGTGACGGCGCTTCACGCATCATTTGCCGCACTCGCTGATGCCGCACGTGCCGATGCCGTACGTGCCGCGCGAAGCACCAGGCAGCGACTGTTCGCGAACTATCGCCGCTTCGGACTGCGTCGGTATCTGATCCACGTTGCGGGCGGTATCCTGTTATCCATCGGCGCGCGACTGCGACAGGACGGCGACGTTTCGTGATTCGGAACATCAGCGCGCTCGGCGTCGAGGCGCCACCGTTGTACGACGTGTGCATTGTCGGGAGTGGTCCGGCCGGCCTGACGGTGGCCCGCGAACTGGCGCAGCGTGGGCTTCGGATTGCCGTGCTGGAAAGTGGTACGCATCATGTGACGGCTCACGGCGACGCGTTACGTGAAGTGGAGAGTGACGGCATCCACGTGACAACGCACTCGCGCGAGCGTGTCTTGGGTGGAGCGTCCAGCACGTGGGCAGGCCTGTCGGCACCGCTTGACCCGATTGACTTCGCGCACCGACCATGGGTGCGGTTGTCCGGATGGCCGATCCCTCTCTCCGAGCTCTACGCATGGTACAAGGCGGCCGCCACACGCTACCGTTTCCCTGCCTGGGAATTCTTTGCGCCAGAGGGTGCAGGCCGGCTTCTGAACGTGCGCGCCTCTGGCGATTTGCAGCCGGACTGGCTGGCGCTCGAAGAAAAGCTCTTTCTCGCGGCCGATCCTCCACAGCGCTTTGGGGTGGACTGGCCGGAGATCTGGGGCGGGGCCGACACCGATGTGTGGCTCGATGCCACCGTGACCAGCCTCGAAACCGACGAGGCCGCGGACGTGGTGCACGAAGTGGTTGTTCGGTCGGCAACGGGCGCCACCTACCGCCTGCGGTCGAAGGTCTTCGTTCTGGCAGCGGGTGGGATTGAGAACGCACGGCTGCTTTTGGCCTCGCGATCCGCTTGCCCGCGCGGCCTGGGTAACGAGGCCGATCAAGTAGGGCGCTACCTCATGAATCACCCCAAGGGCAACTGGGGGGTGATCCGGTTCCAGCGCCCGCTGTCGCTGCTCCCGCTCTACTTCGGCTTCCGGCGAAATCGTGTCGCGGGGTACGTCGGACTCCGCCTCGCGGAGCCTGAACAGGCGCGACTGGGCGTGCTCAACTCGTATCTGCGACTGGAGCCGATTTTTGACTGGACAGACAGCGCAGGCGTTAATGCGTTTGTCGCATTCGCCAGGCAGATGAGGCGCTCATTGCAGTGGTGGACGAAGCGTCGGCGGCATCCGGTGGTCGAACTGCGCTCGCCGGTCGAGACGGGAGATGACTCCGAGCTGCTAAGCGCGGGCAGCGGCTGGAGTGTGTGGCGAGAACGTCTCCAACGCATCGCGGGGGATTTGCCCAATGTCGCGCGCTACGCGAAAGCTCGCCTCACCGGCACGCGGCCACGCATCACAGCCGCGAGGATCCGGAATTTCATGGAGATGGAGCCGGAGGGTTCAAATCGCGTGGAACTTTCATCGAACCGGGATGTCTTTGGCGCGCAGCTTCCGCGCGTTGTCCATCGTCCAACCGACCTCGACAAACGTTCTTTACTCGCCCTTCATCAGGCGCTGAGCGAAGAGTTAGATCGCAGCAATCTGGGACGAATCGAATATCCAACAGACGAGTGTAGTGCGTGGCCGGTCAGCCTCGATGCGTCTCACCATATTGGAACGACACGCATGGGGGTGGACGCGTGCACATCAGTGGTCTCACCGTCACTGCAAGTGCATGGCGTACGGAACGTGTACGTCGCGGGATCATCAGTTTTCCCAACGAGCGGATGCGCCAATCCTACGCTGACGATTGTCGCGCTGTCCATGCGACTGGCGGCGCATCTTACCGCGTCTCACTTCTCAGCCGATCTTGCGCCTGCAGCGATGGTTGACGAACTCCAGCAGTAAGTCGTCCTGAGATAAGTATCCCACCATTGGTACACTTCTTTCGCTCCCCTCGTCCACGATTTTATGCTTTCTCACGACGCGCTACGAGAACAGCCTCGGCATTCGCTCTGGCGCCGCTTGAGTACGCACTCCTTCACCAAGCAGAAAATATCTCGGCCGATTATCCGGAAGTTCGTCGCCGAGCATGCAACATCGACGCGTACGCTCGTGCTGCACCCGGAGGAAGGGCTCGAGCATTTTCCGGATCGCTTTGTCATTTCCAAACGCGAGTGGGATAAGCCGGATCTGCTGATGGATGTTGGCTTCGAAGGACTCGGAGCGGTAGCAGACGAAAGCTTCGACATGATTCTGTGCGTTGGACTCCTCGAGCACATTCCCGATCCGCAGCCGTTTATCGACCATCTCCATCGGATTCTGCGTCCGGGCGGTCGAGTGTTGATCACGTGCAGCTCGACCTTCTCCCTTCACGAGGGACCGCACGACTACTTCCGGTTTACGGTCTTCGGCATGCGGGAACTCCTGCGCGGATGGCGTCAGATCGACGTCATGCGGGGAAGTTGTGGCCCATTTACAACGATGGGGATTTTGCTCCAGCGCATCCTGATGCAGAGCGAGATATCCCCGCCCCTCCGGCCGTGTCTCGAAGTCCTCGTTCACGTGTTTCCCAAGCTCGATCGGTTCGTGGCTCGCCAATACGCCACGGCGAGCCGCACGCCGGGGAGCGAGTGCGATAGCGTGTTGCCGTCCAACTTGCAGGTGGTTGCCACGAAGTAGCGCTACGCGCGGGCCAACGCACGGAAGGTCGTGCTCGCGACCATCAACTCGTCGTGCGTTCCGGAATCCATCATGATCCCCTGCTGGAGCACGAAGATCCGATCACAATCACGCACCGTCGTCAAACGGTGAGCGATGAGGATAATCGTGCGTTGACCGGACATGGCGCGAATCGCGTGCATGACGGCATCCTCGGTGACGTTGTCGAGCGCACTGGTGGCCTCATCGAGAATAAGCACATCCGGTTTGTGGTAGAGGGCTCGGGCGATACCAATGCGTTGGCGCTGCCCACCGCTGAGACGGACGCCTCGCTCACCGACCACCGTGTCGTAGCCTTCGCGCAGCGCACCCACGAACGTGTCCAGATCAGCCGCGCGAGCGGCTGCAAGCACAGCGGCGTGGTCGATCTGTCCGTCCGGTACACCGAAGGCGATATTTTTGGCGATTGACGCGTCGCAGAGAAAAATGGACTGCGGGACGTAGCCAACGCCACTTCGCCACGCCGGCATGCGGTCCGCCGTGAGCGGGACGCCATCCACGAGGATGCTCCCTCCAGCTGGTGAAAACAGTCCCAGGAGTAAGTCCACCACCGTCGTCTTTCCGGCACCCGTGGAGCCGACAAAGGCGCACGTCGACTTTGCGTGGATCACTAGCGAAAGATCCCGCAACGATGGCACGCTGGCGCCAGGATACTGAAACGTCACACCCTCGAAACGAATATCCGTACGACAACCGAGCGCCGCTGTTGCTTCCATGGTCCCACCGAGTGCCGTGTTCGGTGGGTCGTCGGTGTCAGCCACCGGGCCGAGAAGATCACGGTGCAGATTCTCGAGCGACTTGGAGCCAAAACGGATCTCGGCGAGTGCTTGAAAAATCTCTTGCACCGCGGGGATCAGCCGGTTGGCGCCCAAGGCATACACGGCCAACAGGGGGAAAACCTCATCGAGTGATTGGCGCGTTTTCAGAAGATACAGAATGATGACGATCACACCGCCGTAGGACACGGTTTCCAACACGAATCGCGGAATGAGTCCGGTAAGCGCGTTCGCGGCATTGGCCCGTGCGTAGCGCCCTGAGGCCTCGCGGAACTGGTCCAAAAAGAACGACTGCCGGCCCAACACCTTCAGTTCTTTGATCCCGCCGATCGCCTCGTTGCTGATCTGAATCCGCGCGGTCTTCGCGGTCGACTCTTCCTCGCCGAGCCGTCGCTGCCGTGCCCGGATCGCCGAATACACCACGCCGTAGAAGCCGCCAACACTCACGGCCACGATCACGGCGAGGAGCGGGTCGGCCAACACCAATAAAATGATGAGGAACATCGCGGACACACCGCGCGCGACGAGCCGGGCCAGCGCGAGGAACACGCTGCCAACCACACGATTCACCTCGTTCAGCAGACCCTTGCCGAGGCGTGCGGAGTTGTGACGGAGGTGGAACTGGTAGGGCGCGTGCAGGTATCGCCGCATCAGCCATTGCGACAGGCGGTCATGGGTTCGCCACTCCACGCGGGTGGTGAGCCAGAGCATGAGCAGGTTCATACTATTGGCGAACACCATGATGACCAGGAACAGCGCACCCAGCGCCACGAGAAATGCACTCTCACCCGAGAAGCCAAGCTGCCGATAGGCCGCGGCGAGCCAGCGGTTGGTGTGTATCGTCTCTGGATTGGAGACCACGGCGAGAAACGGTACAATGGACGCCACCCCGATGCTCTGCAGCAGTCCGGAGACGATCATGACGGCCACGAGCATCGCGAGCCGCCGACGCTCACGGCGATCAAACAGCTCGAGCAGTTTGCGGAGAGTGCTGGTCATTGCATCGATTTAAGGCGAGGAGGATATGGCGACTATAAAGTGTAGCGGCAGGCAAGCAGTGATTCGAGCGGCCTACTGCTTATCGCTCGTGCTACGAGGTGCCAGGGCTGACGGTGCCACCGTCGCTGCGCGATCGTACGCGCGCACCAACGACACCCGTAAGGACTACGCGCTGGCGGAGGACACTGCCATCGCTGGCGCGATTCCTGCGCACGTGATGGTGAACCGTGCAGGGGGCCAGGGGGCTCGCCGTTCCGCGAGATCGAGCTCGTCCGTGAAGTGCCGTCGCGCTGATGAAGTGCTGCGTCGGCGTGCCCCGTGCTGTTGCGTCGGCGCAACACTAAAAAAGAGCGCACCTGACCCGATTTCGTGGACGCCCGACTCGCGCACGTCTTGCGGTGGATGTGGCGCATGGGATAGCGCCAGCAGGTCGTCCAGTGTGAGCGTTGGTGTTGCAGATTGGCCACCGCTCATTTTTCGCCAATTCACGGGATAGGGCTTAGACTCGTGTTTGACGTGACCGCCACATACACCATCTGCGCGGCACTGACACCGTAAACCAAGGTCCGATGACCGTACGTTGTGAGGCGGGGAAAACGACGGTCTTGATTCCGACGTTTCAGCGCGCCACGATGTTGCGGCGTTGCCTTGAATCTGTCATGGTGGACCTCGGCGATGGTGATCGCGTACTGGTGGTGAGCGACGGGAGCACCGACGACACCGGCGCCGTCGCGCGGTCATTTGGCCCGCGGGTTCGATTCGTGGAGCGCCCCAATGGCGGCAAAGCTGCCGCCGTCAATACGGGCTTGGCGCTTGTCGAGACGGAGTATTGCTGGATCTTTGATGATGATGATGTCGTACTGACAGGTGCCAGCTCCCGGCAGGCGCACTTTATGGATCAGCAGCCGGAGCTCGGGTTCTGCGTGGGTTCCTGGGAGTATGGCCATGCCGTCGACGAGGGGGGCGCATTGCGCGGCACCGGTGCCGTTTCGCAGATACCAGAGCTGAAGCCACGTGGCGCACTCCTCCCGTTGTTTGAAGCGAACTATATCGGCGGTGCCGCGATGTTTGCCCGTACTGCAATGCTGCGGTCCCTCGGCGGCCTCGACGTCCGTTACGCGCGTTCGCAGGACTACCACATCGCCATTCGTGCCGCGCTGACGCATCCCTTTGCGGTGGTGCCCAACGGACCAACCTTCTTGTGCGACCACCACGATGCCCAGCGAGGTCCGCTCATGGAGCGTTTCCCCGCCGATTATCAAAAACGCAAGTGGTTGAGGTTCGATCAGTGGTTGTACTTCGACCTTCTTGCGCCCTTGGCCGATGAACGGTTTGAGGAGCCTGGCGCCTCAGAGGCGCAGCGCATCGCCGTCGCATTAACGAGTCGGGCGCGGGTAGCGGCGAGTAAACTGCTGCGCCATGCGGCGGTGGACGCTCTCTTCCAGCGCGTGTCACTATGCCCTGACGTTCTCCCCGACGACTACGAACGCCGGTTGCTCGAGACGCTTCCCCTGCTTGGCCATTGGTACGGTGTCGGTGTTTTGGCCCAGGAGCGCGCGTTCTGGAGGGGCATTCAGGAGATTCGCCGCCTCAACAAGGTGGGCGCTGCCGTGGCCGACGCGCTGTTGGTCGCACGGCCGTCCCGGCTTCGCCACGGCCTCTCGATTATCGCGAAGGGTTACTGACCGCAAACCTTTCACGTCGGGAGGCGGTGGGGTAGCAGCAGTGGGGGCTCCTGATTGACGGGAACGTGCCGGACGCAAGGACCCGCGGCGTCAGTGGCCACAGGCTCGCAGCACGTCGTCCACGGTCTGCTCCCAGCTTCTCGACCAATTCGCATCCACGACCGCCTGCGTTCGGGCTTTCAGGTATTCCGAATTGTCGACGAATGACGTCAGGGCGTGCTCCCACCGTTCGACGCTCCACGGATCGACATACGTGTGCAAATCCGCCGCCACCTCGCGAACGGCTGGCAGGTCGGACGCGAGGCAGAGTTTGCCGTACGCGGTGCTTTCGCCAACTGGGAGACCCCAGCCCTCAGCAAGTGACGCAAACACCGTGAACGCACAATTCCGGTACAGCCAGTGCAGCTGATCGTCGTTGGCGTCTCCGAGATGAAGGATCCGATCACCGATCACAGGGTCGAGCTGGATGTCCTGCAGCAAGACCGACGCGTCGGGGCCCGCCTTCCCTGCCCATATCATCTGCGGAAGTGACGCGGTGGAGTGTCGAAGCATCCGATGATACGCACGATACAAGGTCTCATGGTTCTTTCGACGTGCCAGCGAGGAGACGTACAAGATGAATGGACCGGTGACACCGTCCGGTGCCGTGCCCGCCGTCTCCGGTGCGCCCAGCCGGTCGGCACCCAACCGAATCCGCGCGAGGGAGGGGCAGGTGAGCTGCGCTTCGGATGCGTAGCGTGCGACATCTGTCATCGTATCCTCAGAATTGCACAGGACGGTGTCGGCAAGTTGAACCGTACGCCGCGTGTGTTCCGGGATGACCTCGCGCTCTATCGGATTGACCCACTGCGGAGATCGGATTGGAATGAGGTCGTGACAGGTCATCACCACCCGAAGCCCGACGGCGCGTTTGACGTCGTCGAGCCGCCGCACGTCTTTGTCCCAGGCGTCCATCCCTAGAGATAGATACGTATCGCCGGCATGGAACGGATGGGCGAACGCCTCTTGGGCACCGTGGCCGAAGAGACGACGGATTTTCCGGTAGCCCCGCGCCGCCAAGCGGCGAGATGAAGTGCGCCGCGTATCGGGCCATCCGCGCTCTCGATGCTCCAGGCGCTCAGTCAGTTCGCGCTGTGAGACTGCGACGATCGGTCCGGTGCGGCGCGTAAATCGGCAGAAACGAATGTTCTCCGGGCGAGCGCACAGTCGGCGGGCGACTTCAACTTCGCAACGAATGATCCCGACTGCAGGGCCCTGCCAGTTCCAGGAACTGGTAACATCGATCCACAGCGACATATGCCGACCATGCTGGAAAGAGTGGTGTCGCTATGCGAGACGGTCGCGTAACGTGCGCAACGGGCCGAGCGGATAGTCGGGAAATGCGACGTGATTAGGAAAATCGATGCCGTCACGAGGTAACGTCCCCCGGTAGCGCGATTGCGCTTCGTCGGCGGTCAGCAGCGCCTTGTTCACGAACGTCAGTTCCAGCACACTCGGCAGTCCGCTCGATCCGATAAGGGGGGCGCAGTTATTCCCGTGCAGGTGCGTGATGACAAATGAGTCGCTTACACGTCTCAGGAGTTCTTCGCACTCGCCGCCGCGACTCTCAAGATCATGTACCTCCAGTGCAATGCCGGCGATGTTCCGCGCGTCAGCCAAAATGTCGTCGAGTACCTGATATTCCGCCCCTTCCACGTCGATCTTCACGAAGAGCATGTCGGAAGCGCTCCAGTTTGTGCGCAGCGCGTTCCATCGCGTCGTCGTGCTCGTTTCTTCCCTGCCGATCATCTTCATGACGAACACGCGCTTTCTCGTGCGGAAGAACGCGAGAAAGCGCACCAGCGTGCCTGATGCGGCGCAACAGTCCTTCCATGCGGCGCGGGCCGAGCGGCGGTTGCCACGGAGCAGCCGCACGCCAACGTTGGCGAGACTTTTCACGGCTCGTGTGAGGAACTCGAGGGCACCCACGGAGCCATCCACAGCGACCAAGCGCATGGCTCGATTCATCGCCAGGAACTCCGCCTCAAACGACCAGTCCGTTTCTATTCCGATGCCCACCAAGACGGTCGTTTGCGCGAACACGCGCGCTGGAATCACGTAGCCGCCGTCCCAATGCCGCCCGACGCGGATGAGGACATCCACCTCACATGGCCACATCGCGTGGAGGTCGTATGGCCGCGGTTGGACACTGCGGGAATCGGTCACGTGGGACTTCGCCTGTTTGGCATCTCCGAATATACTTCGATTATTGGGGGAGTGAGCGCCTCCACGCGTATCATGCTGATGGCACAAACGCCGAAGCGATGACGCCAATTGGGGGCGGTTTTTTCCACCATCACGGGGTCCAGTGCGCGATCATGCGAATGCGTTCGAGCGCCGTCGTGGCGTCGTCATGTTGGTCCTCGCAACTGGGCATGGCCAGTTTGGCGGTACCGAGAGGAACGCGCTGGAATTGGCCCGCGCCCTGGTACGGCGAGGCACTCGCGTGGTCGTACTCGAGGTGGGTCAACGTTTGCTCGCCGAGCATGGGGAGGACACAGGCGCGACGTTCGCATATCTCCCGGCAAAATCCTTTGGAGAGGTCACGCGAGAGGCGTGGCAGCGGGAGTTCGAACGGTACGCGCCCGATGTCGTTGTCCGCACGAAGGGGTGGTTCGGAAACCAGAGTCGTAGGCTCGATTTCGTCGCGCTGCGCCACCGCGCCGTGTATCTCAGCTGGGAGCAGCACCCCGTTACGAGCAACGGGATCACGGCTCGCGCTGGGGTGCTCGGAATGCTCAAGGCGAAAGGTCGACGCCTTTTGCACCGGCTCGCCGTCCGGCGGACACTGGTGATCAGTCGAACGGTACGCGACCCGCTCCTGAGTCTTGAGAAATTCTCTCCTGCTCGGGTCGACGTCATTTATCCCGGTGTCGATTTCACGACGTTCGTGCATTCGGCCGCAGCCCGATGGGCGCTTCGCGAATCATGGGGGGTGCCTCGGGATGCCTACGTCGTCGGGTATCTGGGCCGGCTGGTCGCGCACAAGCGGGTCGAGATCGTTCTGGAGACGTTCGCCGCGCTTCGCTCGCGACGGTCGGCGATGCCGCTCTGGTGCATCATCGCTGGTGTCGGCCCTGCGCTCGATGAGCTGACGCGACTCGCCGAGCGCCTGGGCATCGGCGAGCGTGTTCGTTTCGTCGGTTGGCAGGAAAGCGCCCCCAACGCCATGAACACCATCGATCTCTTCCTGATGCCATCCACCGACGAAGGACTCGGTTTGACCTTGATCGAGGCCGCCGGCTGCTCGTGTCTCGTGGTCGCGTCGAACGGCGGTGGGATGATGGAGGTCATGGACGGCGTACTGCACGAGTACCAGGTAGCGCCCGGCAGCGGAGTCGACTCGTGGGTTCACGCCTGCGAGAGACTCCTCGCGAACAGTCCCCGGGATCTTGAGCGGCTCCAGCTGGCCTTTCGCGCCGAGCTGATACACAAATTCGACGCCACTCGGCAGTGGAACGCCACCGCCGAGTGGGTGGAGCAGTACCTGCCCGAGCGCTAGCTCACCCGCTTCGTCTTCTTCCGCAGAAAATCCATCAGCACGAACTGTCCTAAACTCATGGTGTTCGTGAAGTACGCCTTCCCGCGGCTGATCTCACTCATCCGCTTCACGAACTCCACCAGCGCCCGGTCGCGCGCCAGCATGAACGTGTTGATCATGATGCCGCTCTTCCGGCACGCCGCCACTTCGCGCAGCGTCTCGGCGATCACGTAGCCGTCGAGTCCCATCGAGTTCTTGTAGATCTGACCATCGGGCATCGTGAGCGCACTCGGCTTGCCGTCGGTGATCATGATGATCTGTCGCATGTCTTTCTTCTGCGACATCAGGATGCGCCGCGCCAGCTTGAGCCCTTCGGCCGTGTTGGTGTGATACGGCCCCACCTGACACTTAGCCAGTGTGGCGATCGGGATCTCCTCGGCCGAGTCGTGAAACAGAATCACGCGAATCGTGTCGCCGGGGAACTGGGTCTTGATGAGGTGCGTGAGCGCCAACGCCACCTTCTTGGCCGGCGTGAAGCGGTCTTCGCCGTACAAGATCATTGAATGCGAACAGTCGAGCATCAGCACCGTGGCACAGCTGGAGCGGTACTCCGACTGCCGCACCATGAGGTCGCCGTAGTCGAGATCGATGGGGACGTCGAGGTTACCGGTCCGGGCCAGCGCGTTGGCCAGCGTGGCCGGCACATCCAGGTTGAGCGCATCGCCGAACTCGTACGCCTTGCTCCACGAGTCCGACTCGATGCCGGTACTGAGCTGCGGCGTGTCATGGCTGCCGATGCTGGACTTGCCGAAGGAACCCATCAGGTGCCGCAGCGTCTTGAAGCCCAGAAAGTCGGTGCCTTTGTCGGTCAGATTGAACTGCACGTCCTTGGCGGCCGCCTGGGCGATGGACCCCTTACCGGTGACCGGCTGGTGGCCCGCCGGTACGGCACCCACCTGGTCGGTGGTCAGGAAGCCGTCCTGAATCAGGCGCTGCACCAGCCCGTCCAGCAGCTCGGCCAGCTTCTCCTCCGACACCTCGTCTCCCTCGCCACGGAGCGCTGAGAGCATCTCGGGCGTGATCTGCCCGCTCTCGATCAGCGCCCGGAGAATGGCGTCCTTGAGCGAGTCGATCGAGCGGTCACCCTCGCCCTGATCGGCTCCCCAATGCCCTTGGTCCCCACCGGCAAAGCCGGATTGGAGCAGGAAATCGGCAAGCTGGTCGAGCAATGCCTGCAGATCCACGGCGTCAGACAGCTGTGGATTGAACTTGGTGTACGTGTGAAACCGCATCGACCGCTCTCCGAGCTTGGGAAATCGCTACACTTCCTCTACGAATGACAACGGCTGCGCGTTCCTCAAATCCCTTCCGCGTCCTCACCCGTCACCGGAATTTCCGGATCTTCTGGGTGGGACAGACGATGTCGCAGGTCGGCTCGTGGATGCAGGTGATGGCCGTGGGCTGGCTGTCGCTGCAGCTCTCCAACAGCGCCTTCGTGGTAGGACTGGTGGCGTCGGTGGGCGCCATCCCGATCGTGCTCTTTTCCATGCACGCCGGCGCCTTTGTGGATCATGGCGACAAGTTGCGCCTCGTGCGAGTGACGCAGAGCATTCTGTTGGCCCAGGCGGCGGTGCTCTGGCTGGTCACCATCACGGGCCATGTGTCGATCCCGATTCTGCTGGGGCTCGCGTTCGTGCAGGGGCTGTGCAGCGCGGTGGAGATCCCCGCCCGCCAGAGCATGATCATTCAGCTGGTCGGGCGCGACGACCTGCAGCCGGCCATCGCCCTCAATTCCAGCGGATTCAACCTGGCCCGCGTGGTCGGCCCCGCCATCGGCGGGTTGGTGATCGCCCGCTTCGGGATCGCCTGGTGCTTCGGCCTCAACGCCCTGAGCTTCGTGGCGGTGCTCTGGGGGCTGCTGCGCATCAAGATGACTGTGCCCACCATCGGGACCACGGTTCGACTCACGGTGACCGGCGTACACGAGCTGCTGGAGCGGAGCACGGCGGGGGCGGCCGAGGGGCTGCGGCATCTGGCCAAGCCGGGGCCGGTGCGTGATCTGCTGGCGCTGGTCACTGTGGGGGCGCTGCTGGGCGGCCCGTTCCTCACCATCATGCCGGTGATCGCCCGCGACCAGCTAGGGCTCGGCGCCGGCGGCTATGGCACCTTGCTGGCCACGGTGGGGGTGGGTGGGTTGCTGGGCGCGCTGCTGGTGGCCGGGCCGATCTCCCACGCGCCAAACAAGGGGCGGGTGTTGATGACGGCGGGGTTGGCGTTCCCCACGCTGCTGCTGGGCTTCGCCTACACCACCACCCTCGCGATGGCGTACGTGGTGCTCTTCGCCACCGGGATGGCCATGATCACCTTCAATTCCCTCTCCAACGGCGTGCTGCAACTGCTGGTGGAAGAGAAGTACCGCGGACGGCTGATGGCTTTTTACAGTCTCGTGTTCGTGGGGCTGTCGCAGGCGGTGGGCTCGTTCGCGATTGGTGCCTTGGCCCGCGCGATTACGGCACCGCATGCGATCGCCTGTTCGGCGGTCGTGCTGTTCTTGGCGTCGCTGTATGCACTCCGGTACTCGGACTTCTGGCGACGGGTCTGACCTTGCCGGGTATCCGTTGCGTGCCGCGTTGCGTGTCGCCTCGCGCCGCGTGGTGCCGGGGTCTCGCCGGTGGGATCGGACCCCAGTAACATTATGCCTCGGTGGCGCGGACCCTGCGCTCCGCCCTTCGGTCTGCCCGCGATCCTTCACCCGCGTTCATGCAGCTCTCTCCCGGCCGCCGCGTTGCCTGCGGCCTTCTCGCGACTCTCGCCTTCGCGGCCGCTTGCGGCGACCCTGCGTCTCCTGATATCCCGCCGGTGGTGGCCATCCGGGCCGCCAGTGGCCTTGCCGCACTGAGCGCCGGTACGTCGGTGCTTCTGTCGGCGTCCCTCACCGACAAGCGAGGCAAGCCGGTTGGCGGTGCGGCCTTCACCTGGAGTTCCGCGAACAGCGCCATCGCCTCGGTAGCGGCGACGGGGCTGGTCACGGGGGCGCAGTCGGGCACCACGACGATCACGGCGACCTCCGCGGGTACCGCCGGTAGCTTCGCCATCGCGGTCACACCTGGGGTGCCCGTGAAATTGGTGATCACGACCCAGCCGGCGGGGGCGGTCTCCGGCGCGCGGCTCGTGACGCAGCCGGTGGTCGAGGTGCGGGACCTGTACGACAATGTGGTCACCGCGACCTCCACGGCGGTGAGCGCCACCTTGGTTGGCGCGGGTACCGTGGGAGGGGGCTTTTCTGCCGCTTCGCAGGAGGGGATCGCCCGCTTCACCGACCTGTCCGTGGCTGGACTCGTGGGCACACGGTCGCTGCAGTTCGCGGCGCCGGCGCTGGCTCCGGTCACTTCTGCCTCGTTCGACATCAGTGCCGGTGCCGCGGTCGCGCTGGCGTACGTCGGAGCCGCTCCCCGACTGCGCAGCGGGATCCCCGCGGGCTCGCCGATGCAGCTGCAGCTGCGGGACCGCGAGGGAAATGACGTGTCCGTTGCCGGCCGTCGTGTCGCGGTCGCGGTCACCGGCGGCGCCGGCGTCACGGTCGCCGCCAACACCTCAGTCACCACCAACGCGCAGGGACGGGCGAGCTTCAGCGCCCTGACGGTGACCGGCGTGGCCGGCACACGGACGCTCACATTTAGCGCCGATGCCGGCGTCTCCCCGACCACCGCCACGTTGCAGCTGTCGGGTGGGCGCGCCTCGCGCCTGATCATCGAGCGCGACATGCCCGCGAGCCTCAACGCGGGCGCTGCCGTGTCGCCGCCGCCCATCGTGCAGCTGTTGGACAGCATCGGGAATACCGCTGGCGACGTGGGTGTGCGTGTCCGCACGACGTTGCAGGGCGGCACCGGTACCCTTGGCAGCGCCACGGCCGATACCGACACGCTGGGACGCGCGATCTTCTCGGGACTGACGGTGCTGAGCGCGCTCGGCTCGCGTTCCCTGCAGTACGACGGCGATGGGCTCTCGGGCGCCTCCGGGCGCACCTTCACCGTGCTTCCGCCGGATACGCTCACGCAGCCGGCGCGCATCATCACGCTGGTCACGGCCGCCGATACGGTGCAGCGCGTGCTGCAGCTCGAGGCGCCGACCTCACAGTTCACCCCCTTTGTATCCGCACGCACCGCTGATGGCAGCGCGGTCAGCGCTGCCGCGGTGCGATGGTTTGCGCGTGATCCCTCGCGGGCCACGGTGAGCGCCAGCGGGACGATTACCGGCGCGCTGCCGGGGCGGACTTTCATCGTCGCGCAGGCGAACCGCACGTCTTCGGTGGCCGATTCGCTGCTGGTGTTCGTGCCGCGCAACGCGACCGGCCCCATCGTGCGCGCCACGCTGCCCAGCTATCGCATCACGACCGATACGTTCTCGATCATCATCGAAGTGCAGTCCCGCGATGGACGTCCGCTCAGTGCCATCGATCTCGAAGTGGCGTGGCCCGGCTCGGCGTCGTTTCCGTATTCGCCGTTCAACGCGACGGCTTTTCAGACCCTGCGTTCCGGTGTGCAGGTCCAGCAGGTCGATGGGCAACAGAATCTGCGGATCAACTGGGCCACGGTCACCCCGGTGCAGGGCACCGTACAGCTGATTCGTCTGCAATGTCGCGTGAATCAGCGCGGTGTCGGCAACCAAGTGGTGATCACGCTCAATCAGCTGCTGGACGGTACGCTGACTGACCTCTCCAGTCTTACCAGTGTGTTCAACCCGATCGTGATCATTCCATGAAAACGACCTCGTACGTGACGACGCTGGCCCTCACGCTGGTCCTCGCGTTGGCCGCCTGTCATCAGACCGCCGATCTGCTTAACACCAATCCGGTTGTCCCCCGCAGCGTGCTCTCGCTACAGCCGGCAACGATGCAGGGCGATACCATGCGCCTCGCCATCGCCCTCGGCGCCGGCCCCACGCGCTCCGTGGGCAGTCTCACCGGCGACGTACAGCTGGCCCCGCAGTGGGCGTTCATCGGCTGCACCGCGGCGCAGGGTGAGCCGCTGCTGGCCTGCCAGGCACATGGGCAGTCGGTGAAGGTGGCCGCCGCGTGGGCCATGGGCACGCACACCGGTCATCTCGTGACGCTTACGGTCGTGCGCCTGGCGCCATCGGCGGACGCCACGTGGAGACTCTCGGTCCAGGAGATGCACAGCGTGGGCGGTGTGTCGCTGCTGGATTCCATCGACGTGCGCCGCGACAACGTGGGCACACCATGAAGGCGACCTTCATGAAACCCCACGTGCTGAGCACGGGTGCGTTGCTCCTCGCGCTGTCGGCGTGCCACCATCGCGGTGCGCTCGCGCCGACCATCGAGACCGTGACCCCTGCCGCCGCCGATGTGTCCCGTGGGGAACAGATCACGGTCACCATCGTGGGGCGCGATTTCGATGCACTGAATACCGTGCGCTTCGGGCCCATCGCGCTCCGTCAGGTGTCACGCGTGTCGCACTCGCGCACGGCCAGCACGCTGCGGTTCACGGTGCCGGTCAACGATGAACAGCAGGCGGATCGAGGCGGCGCGCCGGTGCGACCGCTCGCCAGCGGTCGCTACAGCGTGCAGGTCCTCACCGCGCGCGGCACGTCGAATGCGGTGTTCTTCACTCTCACTAACGGAAGCGTGGACCGTGACTAGCGCCCCATGCTTTTGGGTGAGCGCGGCGACACGCGCCACACTGCTGACCCTCCTCCTGCCGGCCGCGGTATGGGCACAGGAGAAAAACGTCGTGCGCGAAAGCGATCCGGAAGAGCGGCGCAGTGCGCTCGTCGGCTTGTGGGACGCGCGGCCGGGCAGCGATGAGGCTCGGTCGGGGATGACGTATCAGGCGTGGCTCGCCGCCCAGCCAAGTGCGAGCAGCGCGATGTTCCGCGCCACCGTGCCGGTGCCGTCGCCGGGGCGCTGGGCCTCGGTGGGGCCGCGCGGTTTTTATGGTGACAACGGGTTCTTCGGATCGCTGCCGCAGTTGGATGCGGGACGGGTGCCGACGTTGGCGTTCCATCCCACCGATCGCAACGTGTTGTACGTCGGGACGTCGGCGGGCGGCGTCTGGAAGAGCACTAACGAAGGGGACAGCTGGGTACCGCTCACCGACGACCAGTGCTCACTGGTGATCGGTGCCATCGCCGTCGATCCCGTCAATCCGCAGATCGTGTACGCCGGAACGGGTGAACCATCGGAATCGTCGCAGGGATGCGGCATGCTGCGGAGCACCGATGGGGGGACCACGTGGCGTACCTTCGGGCAGGAAGTGTTCACGCCGTCGCTCTCGCAGTCGTGGGCGATGTACAACATCGTCATCGACCGGGCGAGCGCCGGATCGGCCACCAGCACCACGATTTTGGCGGCGACCCTGCGCGGCATCATGCGCTCGACGAACTCCGGGCAGACGTGGTCGGTGGTGACGCCGGCGCTCACGTTCAGTGATATCGTGCAGCATCCCACCGATCCGAATGTCATGTACGCCGCGCGCGTTGGTGTCTCGGGGAGCGCCACACCGCCGGGACTCTGGCGCTCGGGTGATCGCGGCGCCACATGGAGCACGGTCACGACCTTTACCGCCGACTCGGTGAGCCGTCTGGAGATCGCGGTGTCGCGCGCGCAGCCCGGGAGTGTGTGGATGGTGGGCGCCCGTCCCGACCGTCGTTTCGGTGGGCTGTATCGCTACGACGACGCCACCGGCATCCGCACCACGCTGGTCGCCACCGGCGTGAACAGTGCACCGGCCGTCGCCAACCGCAACAACTTTGGAGCACAGAGCGAATACAACCTCATGATCGCCGTCGACCCCCGCGACGCGAACGTGATCTTCGTCGGCGGTGTGCGCGCCTTCCGTTCGGGCGACGGGGGGCAGACGTTCTCCGAGATCGCCCCGCAGATTCATTGCGACTGGCACGTGATCGCCGTCGATCCCAATGATTCGCGCCGCATCTTCAGCGGCAACGACGGCGGTGCCTTCCTCTCGCGGGACGGCGCCGGCAGCTTCGCATCGCTCAACGCCGGTCTCGCAACGTCGCTGCACTACCCGGGGCTGTCCATGCACCCCACCGATCCGTCGGGGGTCCTTACGGGCATGCAGGACAACGGCACCATTATCGCCCGCAATGGCATGCTGCAGTGGAACGGCGTGAACGGTGGCGATGGCGCATTCACTGCCATCAACCCACAAAGCCCGGACATTTATTACGTATCGAGCCAGAGCGGGAGCATGGTGCGGGTGAGTGGCAATGGTACGTCCGTGCGCAGCATTATCAGCGGTATCGATGCCAACGAGCGCCGCGCCTTCATCGCCCCCTTTATCATCGATCCCCAGGGCCCCACGCGCCTGTATTTCGGTGGCGCGCGCATGTACCGCACGGTCAACGAAGGCACGTTGTGGACGCCGATCTCGACGGATCTCACCAAGGGATCGGGCACCATCTCGGCCATCGCCATCGCGCCCGGCGACACCAACGTGCTGTACGTGGGCACCAGCGACGGCAACGTGCGCTTCACCCGCGACTACGGTGTGACCTGGCTGAGTCCCACGACGACGCTTCCCAACCGTGGCGTCACCGACTTTGCCGTCGATCCGGCCGACGCGAATCGCGTGGTGGTCACCTTCGGCAGTTCAGGCACGTCCCACGCGTTCTTGTCGCGCGACGGCGGCCAGACGTGGACCGACATCACGGGCGCGCTCCCTGACGTGACCACGCAGGCGGCCGTCTGGGGCCCCGGGAATCGCCTGTACGTGGGTAACATGCTGGGCGTGTACGAGAGCACTAACCTCGGTGCGTCGTGGTCGCGCAACGAAGGGTTACCAACCATCCGCATCACGGACCTCGTGTACAACGCACGAACCAATCGCATGGTCGCGGCCACGTATGGTCGCGGCATCTGGGCATTCGACTTCACTACCGCCGCTCCGGTGTTGCGCGGCGACGTGAACAACGATGGGCTCGTGAACGCCGCCGATGCACTGGCCATTCAACTTGGGCTGATCGGCGCACAGATCCCGTCAAGCAGTGCGCTGTTCCCGAATGGCGATGCGGACTGTAACGGAAGCCTAGAGGTTCGCGACGCCGTGGTGGTGCTGCAGTTCGCCGTGGGCTCGGCGAACACGGCGCTGTGCGTAGGGAAGCGGCAGTAACGGCGCGGAACTGCCAGTACTGCCTAGTGCTCAGTGAACTGAATTCAGGCTTCAGACTGGGTATAGTGGTCAGAACTCAGCAGCTACACTGCTCGGTACCGAGAATTTCCTGACTGCGCGTGCGGTGGCGGGGATCTGTTGATATCCCTGCTCGAGTGCCGAGCGGTGGCCTCGTGAATCGTCAGCTCCACGAAACCCGCTCGGCACTGTGGACTGTTGCTGCTGAATTCTGACCACTATGCCCAGTCTGACGCCTCAGTTCAGAGCACTGAGTACTGAGCAGTTCCGCGCTGTTCAGTTTCCAGTCTTCAGCGCCCCCGCGACACCGAGAAGGAAAGCATGATCGTTCTCGGCATGCCCGGCTCGAACGCCAGCGCTCTTCCATTCACGATGTCCGGGTTCAAAAACGCCGAGCCAATGAAACGGCGATCGGTGAGATTCTCGACCGTCAGGAAGCCCTTCACCGTGGCATCGCCCACCCGCACGAGACGATCGGCGCGCAGGCTCGCGCTCACGATATGTGCCTCCGCTACCCGTACGGCGTTCGCGTCGTCGGCCCAGTATCCACCGGTACCTTGCACGCCGAACTGCGCGGCGAGGCCAAGGGGCGCTTTGGATGGAGCCCAGGTGGCGTTGGATCCGTAGAACCAGTCGGGGATGCCGACGATGCGGTTGCCGCTGTAGTCGGCGGTCGCGCCCGGCTTGCCGTAGTGGACGGAGTCGACCATGTAGTCGGTGTATGTGTTCCGCGAGAGCGTGAGGGAATTCTCGAAACGCAGGTCGCCTTGCGCGAACGCGGTCACGGCGATTTCGGCACCGGTGCGGCGTGCGCGACCGGCCATGAAGTAGAACCGTCCACCGCGGTACGGTACGATCTCGTTGCGCACGTTCGTGAGATACGCGGCCGCGTCGTACGACACGCTGGTCACGAGGCCCGAGCCGTCACCGACCATGAAGATCTGCTTGGTGCCGACTTCGTAGGTGTACGAGCGGATCGGCTCGAGCAGCGGATTGAGCGCCGTGATCGTGTCCTGTCCGAAGGTGCTGGCGGGGTCGGTTTCGTTGCCGGCCGGCGCTTCGACACCGCCGCCTACGTTCGCGTAGAGCGTATGCGTTGTCGACAGGCGCCATGACGCGCCGATCTTCGGCGTGAGTTGCGAGAAGGTGCGGCTCGCGTCGGTCTTGGGATTGATGAAGTTCTTGTAGTAGTACGAAATCGCGTCGCCACGCAGGCCGAGCGTGATACCCAGCTTGTTGTTGAGCGTGAGTTCGTCTTCCAGGAAGATGCCGCTGTTGTAGGCGCCTTCCTTCTTGTTGTCGCGCAGCGTCGTGCCGCGGCCGTTGGTTGCGCTCAAGCTGTAGAAGAGCACGGCGCCGTCCTGATACGCCTGATCGATACCGGCGGTGAAGCGATTGGTGAACGTGGGGGACACCACATCCTGACGGTTGTACGCCGCGTTCAGGCCGCCGTGATAGCGCGTGAAGTCACGGAAGGTGCCGCGCTCCGAGCGCTGCAGGTACTTCGGATTCACGTACGCCACCACCGATACGCTCGACTTGGCGTCGAGCTCATGCTCCACGCTGGCGCCGAGCCGGGCGAGGCGGTTGAATCGACGCTCGTCGCGGCCGTTGTAGGTGGCGTTGGCTTGGCGCGGATTGGACGCGACTTGATCGGCCGACAGTGGCCCGGGCACGTGGAACAGATTGTTGGCGCCGAGCAGATGGATGCGCATCTGCGACTTGTCGCCCACGGGAGCAACGATACCGGTGTTCACCAACACGCGGCGCGCGTCGGAATTCACCCGCCATCCGTCAAAGTTCGTGTTCACGAACGTGGCGTAGGCCACGCCGCCCTTGGTGCCGATGGGGGTGCCGGTCTGCGCGATGTAGCGCTGCAGGCCGTAGCTCCCGCTCTGGTACTGCATGGTGGCGAACGGACGGTCGATCACGGGCACGGTAGACACGCTGATCACGCCACCCGCGGCATTTCCCCACAGCGCGCTGGCGTTCGAGCGGATCACATCGATCCCTTCCGCGGCGGCGAGATCGATGTTGTCGAATGACGTGCGACCATCCGGTTCGGTTTCCGGCATGCCGTCCAGCAGCACACGCACCCCGCGCGAGGTGCCGGCATTGCTGCGATCACCGGCGCCACGGGCCCCGAAGCCACGGATGGCGATGCGGATATCGCTGGTGCCGTAGCGCGACTGCACGAGCACCCCCGGGACATTGCCGAGCGCGTCATTGAGCCCGAATCCCGACTTCCTGGCGAATTGTCCCTTGTCGATGTGCGTAATCGCCAGCGGGGCCGTGAACGACGATTGCGTGCTGCGCGTGGCGCGCACGGCAAACGGGGCCAGCGTGCGGGCGAGACTGTCACGACGAGCGACGGAGTCGGCCTTGGTTTGGGCCTGGGCGACCTGAGGGCCTAGGAGACCGAGGGCGCCGGCAGCCACGATCAGCCTTACGGGACGAAGGGGCACAGAGGGCATCAAGGGGAGTGCGTAGGGAACGGGGGCTATCGAACTACGCGGGGGGAGGTGGGTGTGTTGGACTTAACACACAGCCCAGTACTCAGTGTGCAGAACTGGGGCGTCAGACTGGGTATAGCGGTCAGAATTCAGCAGCTACAGTGCTCAGTGCCGAGAATTTCCTGACTGCGTGTGGGGGCGGCGGGGGGCATCTCAAAGCTAGTGCCCATCGGCCTCATGAATCGTCAGATCCATGAAACCCGCTCGGCACTGTGGACTGTCGCTGCTGAATTCTGACCACTATACCCAGTCTGACGCCAGAATTCTGTTCACTGAGTACTGGGCTGTTTGAGGCGCAGTATCGCGACGTACAGCAACCCTAGACGGCCGTGGCTGTCCTCAGCTCAACCCGTTGTCATGAACACCCCTAGCGGTTCACGGTGATGCGAGCGGGTCACCCTGCTCGATTATACGCGTTTGACAATTTCAGGGCGATTGCGATCGTACTTATCGTGGTGGGGCACAGCTATGGCCCTTGGGTGATCGACACGTTCGCCGAGAAGTTCATCGCCAGCTTCATCACCGGCGGAACGGCGCTGTTTGTGCTCATCTCCGGATTTTTCTTCCATTATTCATTTTACAAGACGTTCGCGTGGTGGGCGTTCCTGCGCGCGAAGCTGATCAACGTCGGCGTTCCGTACCTGGTGCTTACCGGGGCGTACTGTGTAGTGGTGGGGTGGCTGTCTCCCGAGCGTGTGCCAAGTTCGGGCGCGTTGCCGTGGTCAGCCGGTGGCATCGCTGATTTCGTACGGATGTACGGTCAGTATGCCTACGCCGGCAGCGCGTCGCCCGCCTACTGGTACGTGCCGTTCATTCTCCTCGTATTTGCGGCGTCACCGCTCTTCATACGCTTCATCGAGCTAACACTTCCAGTGCAGCTCGCCGTGCTCGGTGCGTCGCTACTTGTGTCGGCAATCGTGCACAGGCCGTTGGACAACAACAATCCGTTCCACTCAGTGCTCTACTTCAGCTCCGTATATTTACTCGGGATGCTGACCTCGGCCTACCGGACGCATGTTTTCGCGTTCCTGCAACGATACGCGCCTGGCATTGGCGTACTGCTCGCTGTGGTTGCTGTCGTGAAAGTGCTGGTCGATGGCCATTACGATAATCTGCATAAAGCCGAAATTTTCGCGTACAATGGCATCGATGTCTTCCTCGTTCAGAAGTGCTTGCAAGCTGGGCTGATGCTGGGCCTGCTCGTGCGCTTCGCCGACCGGCGGATACCCGTGTTGCAGTACGTGGCCGAACGCAGTTTCGCCATTTTCTTCATTCACTATTGGGCGCAAATCCTACTTCGTAAGGCCGTCCCTTGGATGGGCACCTCCGGTCTTCCCGGTTTCTACGTCGCCCTGATCATCGCCTCCGCATCATTGGTCGCATCCATTGCGGTAGCCAACGCGCTCCGAGCGCTGCTGAAAGATCGCAGCCGACTGCTGATCGGCTACTGACCGATCTTGCGACCGGTAGAGGCCCGTACTCGCTGGTGCGAATGTCTGTCGGGCAGAAGGCAAGGCCCAAGTGCCGAGCAAAGGCCTCATGAATCGTCAGATCCATGAAACCCGCTCGGCACTGTGCACTGTCGTTGCTGAATTCTGACCACTATACCCAGTCTGACGCCTGAATTCCGTTCACTGAGTACTGGGTAGTTCTGTGCTCAGCCGAAGTAATCCTGCTGCCCCTGCCCCTTCGGTCGGCGCGCCTCTCGCTCCGCCTTCCCGTACGTCCCTTCATCCGACCGCGAGATCTTTCTCCGCGCCACCAGCGCTTCGAGGACCAGCTCGCAGGCCACGACGACCATCGCATCGTCGCCCTTCTTCGCGAGTCCGAGCGCGATCACTGTTTGCACGAGACCCGGGACCGTCTCGAAGCCCTGGCGCACGAGGTCCATCGCGATTTCGTCCGCCACCTGCAGTGCTCCGCCGCCATCGAACCACATGATCACGTCTTCGGCGTCGAGATCGCCGGCGCGTTCACGCAGGGTGGCATCGCAGGCGCGACGAATGAGATCCTTGGCAATCGTGGCGCCTCCCACGAGTTCGCCCTCGTACTCGAGCTCAATCTTGCCGGTGATGGCGGGCAGGGCGGCGTACACGTCGGCCACGCGCGGCACGGCTTCGGTATCGCCGCTGCGCAGTGCGCGCTGCTCGGCATTCGACACCACGCTTTCCATGGCGGTGATCGGCATGCGCTGTGACACGCCGGAGCGCTTGTCGATGCGCTTATCGTCGCGTGCTTCGAACGCGATGCGCTCGACCACTTCTTCGATCAAGTCGGGTACCCGAATCTGCACGCCATCGTTGCGTTGCGTCCACGCTTCCTGGCGCGTGATGGTGACGCCGAGTGCGACGCTCTCGGGGTAGTGCGTGATGATTTCGCTGCCGATGCGGTCCTTCAGCGGCGTGATGATCTTGCCGCGCGCCGTGTAGTCTTCGGGATTGGCGGTGAAGCAGAGCAGGACATCGAGGGCGAGTCGCACCGGGTAGCCTTTGATCTGCACGTCGCCTTCTTGCATGATGTTGAACAACCCTACCTGCACCTTGCCGGCGAGGTCGGGGAGTTCGTTCAGCGCGAAGATGCCGCGGTTGGCGCGCGGCAGCATGCCGTAGTGGATCGTGAGCTCGTCGCCGAGAATGTGTCCACCGCGAGCGGCCTTGATGGGGTCCACGTCGCCGATGATGTCGGCGATGGTGGCGTCGGGCGTTGCGAGCTTTTCGACGTAGCGCTGATCGCGCGACACCCATCCGATCGGGGTCTCGTCGCCGTGCTCCTGAATGAGCTGCTTGGCGTACTTCGAGATCGGGGCGAACGGATCGTCATTCACTTCGCTGCCCGCGACCACCGGCATCTGCTCATCGAGCAGCGTGCCCAGCGCGCGGAGGATGCGCGACTTCGCTTGGCCGCGCAGTCCGAGCAAAATGAAGTTGTGGCGCGCGAGGAGCGCGTTCACGATCTGTGGCATCACGGTGTCCTCGTAGCCGAGGACACCACGGAACAGTGGACCGCCGGCCCGCAGGCGAGCGATCAGATTCCGCCGAATCTCGTCTTTGACAGACTTCGGGCGGTTCGTGGCGTAGGCCGAGCGCTTGAGGGCGCCGAGGGTGTCTGGGAGTCTGGACACTGGTCTGGACTGAAGGTCGTACGGTGGGCGATCCTAGCGACCGCCGTTGACGTTAATACCTAGAGCGCATAAGGACGGCGAGTTGTGCCCGATCGGCAAGTATTGGCCAATGCCCGAGTTCCAAGGCGCCGCCGCGCCTACGCCCCCAGGGCATCAAGGAAACCGTTGTGTCACAAACGCTTGACTCCGGTCGGAACTCTCTCGTCGGCGTGGGGTGGCTCTTGACAGCTGAGCTGGGAAACGTAACTTCCCACTGCTTGAACCCCGTCGGCCTTCTGCCGAGGGGGCCGTGCGCTTTTTTGGGACGCACGGCGCAACCACCGCACCGTATGGAGTCCTCCACTATGAAGCGCATCGCTCTCGTCGCTGCTGCACTCGTGTTCGCCGCCTGCTCTGCCAAGGAAGAGGCCCCGGCTGTTGATTCGGCCGCCGCTGCCCCGGCCGTTGCCGCCCCGGCGATGGATTCGGCCGCAATGGCCGCCCCGGCTATGGATTCGGCCGCAATGGCCGCCCCGGCCGCCGACACGACCAAGAAGATGTAATCTTGGCGTCAGCAGTTCTTGACGTCAGCAGTAACGGAAAGGCGGGCGACGAAAGTCGCCCGCCTTGTTCGTTGGGGGTCAGCGATCCGTCCGTGGCGCCAACAATCAGGACCCAGCACGACCCATCAGCGCACTCCACGAAATCCGCTCGAAACTGTGGACTGAAGTTGCTCGGCTCTGAACACTATAAAAAGTCTGACGCCAGAATTCTGAACACTGAACACTGGCGCTGAGCACTGGCGCTGAACACTGGTGCTGAACACTGGTGCTGTACTATCGGCTCAGTACCCAGTGTCCAGAGCTCAGGCGTCTGACCGTGTATCGTGGTCAGAGTTCAGCAAACTTCAGTACACAGTTCCGAGCTTCGTTTATTCGGAGAATGGGAGTTCACGCACTTCGGCGGTGATGGGGCCATCGCTTCCTTCCACAACCACGGTGTCGCCTTCCTGCACCTCGCGTCGCAGCATCGCGATCGCGATCGGCCCCAGCCGCGGCGAGATCACGGTGCTGCGCACGTCGCCCACCACTTTGCCGCTGGCGTCCACGATTTTCCCGTGCTGCGGCATCGCCGACGCGCCCAGAAGCCCGCGCAGTCGTCGATTCACGTGGCCGCGGAAGTGGATGCGCGCCACCGTTTCCTGGCCCGTGTAGCAGCCCTTCGTGAACGAGATGGCGCCGAGCGTATCGAGATTCGCTTCCTGTGGAATCGTGGTGTCGTCCATGTCGATGCCCCACGCCGGACGCCCTCCTTCCACTCGGGCGATGTTCCACACCGCGCTCGTGGCGTGGCGGTACTCCGACTGCTCGAGACGGTCGCGCACGACGTCCGCGTCGCGCGCGTCGGCGAGGATGAGGAAGCCCGGCATCGATCCCATCAGCGGAGCGCGAATGAGCCGCACGGTGGCCGGGCCGATGTTCCAGAGGCCATGCTGCCACAGCGTCCAGGCGGCGAGCTCCGGCATCATCACGTCGCTGAGCGCTTCGACGGGATGATCGGCACCACGGAGAGATGTGACCGCCGCCGATGCCTGCGCGCCGTACAGCATCCACGTGGTCCACTTTCCTGATTCGTCTTCGACCTTCGCGAGACGTGGATTGACGTACTTACGAGCCGTCGCGAGCCACTGCGCGGCACAGCTGTGAGGAAGCGCGAGTATGAACGTTTCGTCGTCCATGCGGAAGATCAGCATGTCGCACAGCAGCTTGCCCTTGGGGGTCAGTGCAGCGGCATGCTGGCCTTCGCCGGGGCGAAGTTGCGTGACATCGTTGGTGACGAGTCCATTCAGCGCGTCAGCGGCCTTGGGTCCGCGGAACGTGCTCCACTGGTTCGCCGACTCAAACCACGCCGACTCGCGTCGCAGATCGGCGTAGCCCGCGCTGTCGTCGGCAGACAACGGGTCCGGATACACGAGAACGGGCGCCGCCGCGGCTGGTGCCGTTGCGCTTTCGGTGCTCGGGGAGTTCTCGTCAGTGTTGGACAACGGCATACCTCACAAGGACTTCACCAATAGATCTGCCAGCAGAAAGTATCGGGGACCTGCCGATTCAAGCAACATGCGTGCAGCCGCCCCGCCGGGCACCTCGACCGCGTCACGTTGTACCCACGAAATTCGCAGTCGTTCAAGACGCGCCTCGATCGCCTCGTAGCTCGCTTGCAATGATGTCACGCCTGCCCGCCGTGGCAGGTCGTCGGCGCAGCGCAGCAAGAGCATGCTATCGTCAAGTGCGGCCAGACGCAGCAGCGGCTCCACCTCCCGGCGCTGCGAGTCACTGCGCACGACGATGCGAACACCACGCGCCGTCAGCTGGTGCAACTGGTCGAGGACTCCGTCTCGCAGTGGCACGCCCTGCGCCGCGGCCTTGGCCCAATCGCGCTGCGCGCGCATCGCCATGATATCGTGCGCGGTGAAATCGTGGCGAAGGCGTTCGTGGTGCAACGCGGGTATCTGGTCGACGGCGACCACCATACACTCGTTGAACGTCCGTCCGGGCAACAACGGCAGCAACGGTGGAAACAAGGCCAGCGCGTGGACGGTGACGTCGAGTGCTGCGCATTCCTGTGCGATCGCCTCAGCGAGGATCTGTGCCCGCCGTGGTACGGTGTCGGCGATGATACCGTCGAATGCCACGACGGTGACGTGTCCGGCACCGCCGTAATTCACGCGCCGTGCTCGTAGCTCGCGTCGAGTAGTTCGATCGGATGCACGACCCGCGCGCGCGATCCGCTGCGCAGCAACCCCGCCCCGATTTGCATCATGCACCCCGGGTTGCCGGTGGCCACCCAGTCGGCACCACTTTCGGCGATACGTGCCAGCTTGGGCGCCAGCACGGCGTCGGAGGTGTCGGGCTCCACGAGATTATAGATGCCGGCCGACCCGCAACATTGATCGGAGTCTTCCAGCGGAATGAGGGACAGCCCGGGAATCGCGCGCAACACGGCGAGCGGCGGCGACACGACGCGCTGCGCGTGCATCTGGTGGCAGGGCGGATCATGCGTGACCCGCAACGCCACGGGGGCCGTGCCGGCGATCGGTCCCACGGTGGCCAGCAGCTCCGAGATATCACGCGTGCGCGCGCTGATGCGCGCGGCCCGCGCCGCCCACGCCGGATCGTCGTGCAGCAGGTGCCCGTACTGCTTGAGCATGGCGCCGCATCCGGCCGAGTTGACGGCGATGACATCGGCGCCCGACTGCTCGAAGGCCGCCACGTTAATGCGCGCCAGCGCTCGCGCGCTCTCGAGATCCCCGGCGTGCGCGTGCAGGGCGCCGCAACAGCCTTGGGCGCGCGTGGCGCGCAGGGCGAATCCGTTATGGGCGAGCACGCGCTCGGTGGCCGCGTTCACGTGTGAGAAGAGTCCCGACATCACGCAGCCGGTCAGGCAGCTGGCGGTCACGGCTGGCCCGGCTGGCACCGCTGGCGGCGAGGCGGGGGTGCTCTTCGATGTCGGGCGTGTGGCGCGTGCCTGCAGGTTGGACGGCGTGGTCGATGCGATCATCGCCATCGGAAAGGCGAGGCGCGGCGGCAGCAGCGGTGCGAGCAGATGCGGCAGCCGCGTGGCGCGGAACAGGCGTGCGCCGAGCAGGGCGGTGCGGAGCAGTACCGGATGTTTGAACACCGCCAAGACGGCGCGGGCCACGAACGGCACTCCACGCACCGGGGCCATGGTGGCGCGCGTCGCTTCGAGCAGATCGCCGTACGGCACGCCCGACGGACAGGCGGTCTCGCAGGCGCGACATCCGAGGCAGCGGTCAATGTGCTGCGCCGTGGTGGGATCGTCGAGCGGGATATCGCCTTCGAGCATGCGACGCATGAGTACGAGCCGACCACGCGGCGAATCGTTCTCGTCTTCGAGATTCACGTACGTGGGACATGCCTGCAGGCAGAAGCCGCAGTGCACACAGGCATCAAGTCCCTTGCTGGCGAGCGCCAAGGGCGTGCCGGGCAGTGCGCACTTGGGCGTCGTGGACATTCGGCTCATCACGTCGCTCATACCGCTCCGTTGGCGCGCGCCGCCGGGCGCCGCCGGTTCAGGATGCCTCGAGGATCGAAGGCGCGCTTGACTGACTGGTCGAGGGGGCCGGTCGGCGTGACCGGCGACGCGCCTTGCTCCATCACGACCGAGAAGGGCATCGATGGTGGGGCCGACGCCACGAAGGCCGCGATGCGGGCGTCGGTGTGTTCGACGGGATCGGTGCTCACGGTGGTGATGCGGAGCGATCCGCGGGCCGGATTGAAGAGCAGCGTGGCGTCGGGGAACGCGCCGCGCGCTGCGTCGATGAGCAACGCGCCGTGATCCGGCGCGGTGCGCGCGCGCAGCACCAGCGCCTGCTCGGGAACGTGTCGCAGCACGGACACCGGCGACTCGGGCTCGCCGGCGTTGCTGGTATCGGACGGCCCGAGCGTGAACGCATGGCGCGCGCCGTAGGACTGCACGATGCCACGGAGCGCCGACGCGCGCGCCTCGTTGCCGGTGCAGCGAGCAAAGAGTTGCGCTGGTTCGCCCGGAGCGAGTCGCACCAGCATTGGCAATGGCGCACGGTTCGCCGTGAGCTTCGGAACCCATGTCGGCCGCTCGTCGTCGAGCGTGCCGGTCACGACATGATCCATGATGGGTTTGGCGTGCAGGCGTACGCTGACTTCGGTAATGATGCCCAGCGTGCCGAAGGCACCGGTGTTGAGCCGCACGAGATCGAAGCCGGCGACATTCTTCACCACCTTGCCGCCCACGCGCACGACATCGCCGGTCCCGGTCACGACCGTAAGTCCGAGCACGAGATCGCGAATGGTGAGGTCTTCGTACGCCAATGGGGCCGCTGATGCCGTCGCGACCACGGCGCCGATGGTGGACCGCGGTGCGCCATACGGCGCGATGGCCAACATCTGGCCGCTGGCGGCACATGCCGCCGAGAGTTCCTCGAGGGTCGTGCCGGCGTGGACGCTCATCACGAGGTCGCCGGGTGCGTATTCGATGACGCCGCTGGGTGGCCGCACCACGGTGGCCGCGGCGTCATTCTCCACGGGCCCCCCGTGCAGCCACGTACCGGAGCCGACCGCCCGGACCACGGTGTGGCTGGCGTCGGCGCGTTGGAGAACCGCTGCGATGTCGGAGGTGATCATGAGGCGAGCGGCTTCGTGCGCGTTGAGCCGTGCCATTCTTTGCAGCTGTGCACCGGCACCACTTTGCCCGGATTGGCGCGCCGCGCCGGGTCGAACACGTCACGGATGCTACACATGGCCGACAGGGACTCGGCGGTGAAGAGGCGCTCCATGTACGGCAGCTTGTCGAGTCCCACGCCATGTTCCCCGGTGATGGTGCCGCCGGCGGCGATGCAGGCGAGCATGATCTCTGACATGGCTGCATGCACACGCGCAGACGCGTCGGCGTCGCTGGCGTCGTAGGGGATGTTGGGGTGCAGGTTGCCGTCGCCGGCGTGGAAGACGTTGCACACCTGCACGCGATGTCGCGTGGCGATCTCGTGGATCGTCTCGAGGATCTCGGGCAAGCGTGTGCGCGGCACGACGGCATCCTGGACCACCAAGGATGGCGCAATGCGGCCCATGGCACCGAAGGCTTTCTTGCGACCCTGCCACAGGCGCGTGCGGTCGGCGTCGGCGGTGGCCACCAGCACGTCGCGCGCGCCGGCGTCCATGCAGCACTGCTTGATGACGGCGACGTCTTCGTCGAGTCCCGCGGCAATGCCGTCCACTTCGCACAACAGAATCGCGGCGGCATCGATGGGATAGCCGGCAGCGTAGATCGATGCTTCGACGGCGCGGATGGTCGCGTTGTCCATCATCTCGAGCGCCGCGGGCACGATGCCGGTGGCGACGATGCGCGAGACGGCGCGCGCGGCGGCGTTGACGCTCGGAAAATCGGCGAGCAGTGTGTGCACCGTCTCGGGCAAGGGCACGAGTCGTACGGTGATCTCGGTGGCCACACCGAAGCACCCTTCACTGCCCACGAACACGCCAAGCAAGTCGTACGCGTCCGATTCGCCGAATGCCTGGCCAAGCTGCATACAAGTGCCGTCGGGCAGCACCACTTTGCACTCCACCACATGATTGAGCGTGACGCCATACTTGAGGCAGTGCGGTCCGCCGGCGTTCTCGGCCACGTTGCCACCGATCGTGCACACGCTCTGACTGGAGGGATCGGGGGCGTACTGCAACCCATATTGCGCGACCGCGCGTGAGAGCTTGGCATTGACGACACCGGGCTCCACGACGGCCGTGCGATTCACCGGATCGACGCGGAGAATCTGGGTGAGGCGATTGAGGCCGAGCAGCACGACATCATTGGCCAGTGCACCGCCGGAGAGTCCGGTACCGGCGCCACGCGGTACGAACGAGGCACCGGCAGCGGCCAACGCCCTCACGACGGCCACGACCTCGTCCTGTGTCCCAGGGAAGACAGCGAGGTTGGGAAGCGCACGGTATCCCGGAAGCCCGTCGGCGTCATACGCGACGAGTTCGGGCGCGCGGGATTTCACCCAGCGAGGGCCGACGATGGAGGCAAGAGTGGTGAGGAGGGCGTCGCGCATGTCTACGGTACGATGGACGTCACCAGCGCTTTCAGCACGGCCAGCTCGAACGGCTTTTGGAGCACGTACGGATGGCTGGCGAGCACGGTGCCCGGGGCGGCGTCGGAGACGGAATCGCCGGTGGACAAGATGAGGCGGGCGGCGATCGCCGGGCGGCTGGACATCAGGGTGGCCAGGACGTCCCTCCCGGAGACGACCGGGAGGTGCAGATCGCAGATGACGAGGTCGACGCGGCTGTCCCTCGCGTCGTCGCTGGCCAAAAGTTGGGTAATCGCCGTCTGGCCGTCTCCGGCTTCGGAGACAGTCCAGTGTTGACGCTCGAACCAGCGCTTCAATGCGAAGCGGATGCCTGGCTCGTCGTCAACGATCAGTACGCGGGGCAACTGCAGCTCCAGAACCACCGGGAGGGAAAAAAACGAACGGGTGTTCGTGGTTAGACGAACACCCGATCAAGCACCACAGTTGATAGGTAACGCGGATGGTCTCGTTCGGGAATTCCCGTGCGAACATCCGCCGGTGAGCTTTGCGTCAGGCCGCTCCCCAGAACCCGGCCAGCGCACGGCCATCGGGCGACTCGCGCAGCTTCTCGAAGGCCCGTTCGCGAATCTGACGGATCCGCTCACGGGTGACACCCATGAGGGCGCCGATGCGCTCGAGGGTCATGGCTTCTGCCCCTTCGTCGAGCCCGTAATACAGATACAGAATTTTGCGTTCGCGCGGCGTGAGGTACTTCCGGAACACGCGATCGATGAACTCCCGCATGAGGCGGAAGTCGGTGCCTTCTTCGATGTCGGTGTGCGTCTCGCCAGCGAAGCGTTCGCCGAGGGTGGACGCCTCCCGATCCTGACGATCGATGGGGGCGTCGAGGGAGACTTCGGTGCTGCTGATCTGGCGGGCGTTGCGGATCTGCTCGATGGGCTCCTGGAGGAGCTTGGCCATTTCCGCATCAGTGGGCTCGCGATTGAGCACCTGATTGAGCACCATCTCTCCGCGGGCCATGCGGATGAGCTGGGAGTTCTGGTTGAGCGGAATGCGGACGCTACGGGTCTGCTCGGCGAGGGCCTTGAGGACGGCCTGGCGAACCCACCACACGGCGTACGAGATGAACTTGACGCCCTGATCGGGATCGAACTTGCGGACGGCTTTCAGCAGGCCCTCGTTGCCGATGGCGACGAGTTCGGAGAGATCGAGGCCGTGTCCCTGGTATTTCTTCACGTAGCTGATCACGAACCGGAGGTTCGCGGTCACGAGGCGCTCGGCGGCCGCCTCATCTCCCTTTTGGGCGAGCCGAGCGAGACGACGCTCTTCGGCTGCATCCGTGATCAGGGGGAGTTTCTGGATATCGTGAAGGTACTGATCGAAGGCGGTGGAAGGGGACGAACGGAAGAAGCCTTTGGAGCGGGCTTCGGTGGTCCTGGTCGCGGCAGCTGCCTGCATACGCCCTCGCCGAACTATGTGCCTGAACGACGGGGTCCAGACTCGGCCCTGTCAGGGGGGTGGGAAGGCCACGATAATGGCGGGATACTGAGCGGTCAATGGAAATCTTTGTTTGGCGCGTAATTCCGGCACTAACAGGACATTTTTAGGACGTTATAGCAACAGTGCGTGGGCGTAATCTCGCTAAATGAAGGGAGCTGTGCCGTACGGCGTTGCGGTGGCGCCACAGGTCACCGCTAATGTTTGTCACCCGATACCCTGAACGCACCACCCAAGACCTCGAGCGCGGCCTTTGCGACCTCATCGCTGACCGCGACAGCCCATTTGCCCTCGGCGGCTTCCATTTCGCCGATGCCGCGGGGGAGGGAATACCTCGCCGCCCCTCCTCTCGCCTTCTTGTCGCCGTGGGTGGCGGCGATGATCTCGTCAAGGCGGATGCCGGCCGGGAGTCGCGACGGCAGGCCGGCCCGTTCCACGGCATCGGCGACGGCGACGGACAGCCCCTCGCGGGCCAGGCCGATCGACTCGGCGATGCGGGCTTCGGCCACCATCCCCATCGCGACGGCGTCGCCGTGCAGCAGCTCGAAGTTGAGGACCCGCTCCACGGCGTGGGCGATGGTATGGCCGAAGTTGAGGACCTGCCGGAGTCCCCCCTCGCGGGTGTCTTCGGCGACAATGTCGGCCTTGATCCGAACACTACCCGTAATGAGCGTGGTGATCGTGGCGGCAAAGTTCGGGGCTGAGGCGCCGTGGTCGCGGACGGTCCCGGCGAACTGGAGGACGGCGTCGAAGTAGGGCCCGTCGGCGATGACGCCGTGCTTGATCATTTCGGCGATCCCGCTGCGCAGCACATCCTCGGGGAGCGTGAGGAGTACCTCGGGGTCAATGACCACGGCCGACGGATTATGAAAAGCGCCGACGAGGTTCTTGCCGAACGGGGTATCCACGGCGGTCTTGCCGCCGACCGAGGCGTCGACCATGGCCAGCAAGGTGGTCGGCACCTGCACGACGGGGAGTCCGCGCATGAAGGTCGCGGCCACGAAGCCGGCCAGGTCGCCGATCACCCCACCGCCCACGGCGACGACGGTGGTGTCGCGCCCGGCGCCCCATTCCAGCAGGGCGTCGGTGAGCTCGGCCCACCGAGCGCGCGTCTTCTCCTGCTCACCGGGCGGAATGGTGAACAGGCGCGTGCGATCGGCCGGGAACTGCGCGGTGATGGCGTTGGCGTGCAGGCGAGCGACGGTGGTGTCGCTGATGATAGCCACGCGATGCGACGGAGCCACGAGCTGCGCAATCTCCCCGATGCCTCGCCGCACCCCGGCCCGGCAGTAGACCGGATACGGCAGCGGCAACTGCAGCGGTTCGGGATGCGCGCTGGTCACTACCAGGTCACCTCGCCCGCTCCGGCCCGCTTGTTGGCCACGCGGGCCAGCATGAACAGGAGATCGGACAGACGATTCAGATAGACCACGACCATGGCGGGAAGGTCGATCTCCGCCGAGAGGTGCACCACCCGCCGTTCGGCCCGTCGGCAGACGGTCCGCGCCACATGCAGCGCGGCGGATTTCGGCGTGCCACCGGGAATGATGAAGCTGGTGAGCGGGTCCAGCTCCGCCTCACAGGCGTCGATGGCCCGCTCGAGTTCCTCGATGCGCTGTTCGTCGATACGCGCCTTGGTGAGCTGTTCCCTCATCTTCTCATGATCGGGCGTCGCCAGCAGCGCGCCGATGGCGAAGAGGTCGCGCTGTACCGGCACGAGCACTTCGTCGATCCGCGGCATCATGTCGATCGATCGCGCGAGGCCGAGGGATGCATTGAGTTCGTCGACGTCGCCGTACGCTTCGACGCGGGGGTGGTCCTTGCCGACCTTGCCGCCACCAAAGAGGGCGGTCGCGCCCTCGTCACCTGCTCGGGTGTAGATCTTCATGCCCAAAAGCTAAACGGTGAGTCTGGAGTTTTGGGTAAAAGTTTAGAGTCGTGGGTTTGGACTCCCGACTCGAAACTTTGACTCACTACTCCCTACTCACAGTGGTTAGTTTTTCGAAATGACGACCCATCCCATTCGCGACCTCACCATCATCGGCGGCGGCCCCACGGGTCTGTTCGCCTTGTTTTACGCCGGCATGCGCGGCGCGTCGGCCCAGATCGTCGATGCGCTCCCGGAGCTTGGCGGTCAGCTCTCGGCCCTGTACCCGGAGAAATACATCTTCGACGTGGCGGGCTATCCGCGGGTGCTGGCGAAAGATCTCGTCCGGAATCTCACGGAGCAGGCCAGACAGTTCCATCAGGAGACGGGCATCCCAGCGCACCTGGGCCAGCCTGTGGTCGGGCTCGAGGAAGAGGACGGACACTTCGTGCTGGTCACGGAGACGGACCGGTTTCCGACGCGCGCGGTGGTGATCGCCGCCGGCATTGGCGCCTTCAGCCCGCGCAAGCTGCCGCAGGCGTTCGCGGCGGAATGGTACGGCCGCGGCGTCGATGCGCTGGTCTCTACACCAGAGGCGTATCGCGACCGCGATGTGCTCATCATCGGTGGCGGCGACTCAGCGTTCGATTGGTGCGCGCAGCTGCGCGACAAGGCGAAGTCGGTCACGCTGGTGCACCGCAGCGACCGGTTCCGTGCCCATGCCGCCACCGTGTCTGAAGTGCAGGCGGCCGCCGCGGCCACTGATGGCAACGTGGCGGTGCACACGTTCCACGAAATTGATGCGATCATGGGCGAGCATCGCCTCACGGGCGTGCGCTTGAAGGACGTGAAGACCAAGGAAACGCGCGAGATGGCCTGCGACGCGATCCTGCCGATGCTCGGCTACGTGTCCGACCTTGGCACCCTGCTGGAGTGGGGCCTCGACATCGAGAAGGACGAGATCAAGGTTTCCACGACCATGGAAACGGGGCGCGCCGGTGTGTACGCCGCGGGCGACATCACCACGTACCCGGGTAAGCTCAAGCTGATCGCGTCCGGCTTCTCGGAAGCGGCGATCGCGGTGAACCAGGCGGTGCACTGGATCTATCCCGACAAGAAAGTCGCGCCGGGCCACTCGTCGAATCTCGCGGTGTTCGGGCAGAAGGACGACTGAGTGCTTGTTCGGGTGCTTGCGGGGAGACGGCTGGTTCGTTGACGGATCGAAATTTGACGCGAAGGCCGCGGAGTACGCGAAGGGCGCGAAGACGAGCAAAAGCAACAAACAACAATGAATTGTGAACGGCGGTGACTCTGAGGGGCCTGTGACATTTCACGGGCCCCTTTGCTGTTCTTCGCGCCCTTCGCGTGCTCCGCGGCCTTCGCGTCAAGCCGTTGAACTGTCCGCTCTCACCGCACCTGCGGCGGAGCACCCGACCTACGCCCGCACCCGCGGATCCGCTTTCTGGTACGCCAGATCCGTGACCAGATTCACCAGCACGAACACGATCGACAGGAATAGCACGGATCCCTGCACGGCGGGCAGGTCGCGTCGTGAGATCGCCATGACGACGTAGCGGCCGATGCCGGGCCAGCTGAAGATCGTTTCGGTGAGAATGCTGCCGGTGAGGTACGCGCCAAAGTCGAGGCCGATCACGGTGATCACGGGAATCAGCGCGTTGCGCAAGGCGTGACGGAGGATCACCCCTGACTCCGTCAGTCCTTTGGCGCGTGCGGTGCGTACGAAATCGGCGCCCAACACCTCCAGCATCGACGACCGCGTCACGCGGGCGAGGTAGGCGATGGAGCGAGAGCCGAGCGCCAGCGCCGGGAGGATCAGGAACTCGATGCTCCCGTACCCGGAGGCCGGCAGCCATCGCAGGGTGACGGCGAAGAGCACGATCAACAGCAGGCCGATCCAGTACACGGGGAACGAGATCCCGAGATAGGTCGTGGCCAGCGCGAGTCGATCGAACCAGCTGTTCGGGCGCACCGCGGCGAGCACACCGATCGTGATGCCGCTGATCGTCGCCAGCAACATGGCGGCGGTGGCCAGCAGCAGTGTGCGCGGAAACCGCTCGGCGATGTCGAGGACAATCGGTCGATTGGTTACGTATGACCGGCCGAGGTCGCCGTGCAGTACGCCGCTCGCGTACTGGAGAAACTGCGCGGGCAGTGGGTCGTCGAGGCGGAGCTCGGCGCGGAGCCGCGCAATCGTGGCCGGGTCGGCGCGTTCGCCCACCATCGCCTGTACGGGATCCCCGGGCGCGACGTAAAGCAGGAGGAACACGACGACCAGCACCCCCGCCAGCGTGGGGAGGGAGAGTAACAGGCGGCGGGCGAGCAGAGAGAGCATGGGAGCAAGAATAGCGACGGGGACAGCTTGGGGCGCTGAGAATTAGGGGCGCTGAGAATTGGGGGCGCTGAGAATGAGGGGATGCTAATGCGGTGGCGTACGAGTCACGCGCTGTTCATTCTGGCGATGGGCCTCGTCCGTCTCGATGCGACGGATCAGGGCGGCCAGCATCCTGGCGGTGACGAGCGCCTTCGCGTCGCACGAGAAGTACTCCTTGGTTGGCAGCCTTGCTTCGCTCCACGCGCGTTTGAGATGCGTGCGGCTTTCGTTCGCGGAGCCAAGGGCGATGCGCAAGTGCTTGAGAAACTGCGCGGTCGAGCCTCGACCCGCGCCCTCGGACGTATTCGCGGCGATCGAGCCGACCGCGCCGAGCAGCTGGCTCCGAAGCCCCGGCACACGGGTGACGTCGAACGCATCGAGGCACCGCTGCACGACCCAGCTGAGCTCACAGGCCGCGCCATATACACGAAGGTTGAAATGATTTGGCATGGCCCACGATATCGCGACCACGCCGAATCAATGTCACCAAACGAACGCCCCCGAGCGCTTCTGAACGCCGTTCAGCGCCGTTCGCCGTGTCGCCCCTCACTCTTCGCGCCGTTCACTCTTCGCGCCGTTCACTCTTCGCGCCGTTCATTCTTAGCGCTTCTTGTCGGTCCCCATCTTCACCCCTTCCCATCGTTGCCCATTGAAAATCACCGGCACCTCGAACCCCTGTACCCAGGGTTGTATCGCGTACACCTCGTTGTAGAAGAACAGCGGGACCATGCCCACTTGGGCGTAGCCCACCGAGTCGGCCGCTGCATACAACACCGCGCGTTTCGCGGCGTCGCTCTCGCGCCGAGACGCGTCGACGAGTCGATCAAACGTCGTGTCGCTGAAGAAACTCACATTGCCGCCGGCGCCGCGATTCGCGCTGTGCAGCAGCGGATACAGGAAGTTCTCGGCGTCGGGGTAATCGGCGTACCAGTCCTTCACGACCAGATCGGTTTGTCCGGCACGGGCGGCGGCGCGCATGGAGCTGGCGTCGCGTTGTACGAGCTTGATGCGGATGCCGACGGTGGCGAGGTAGGCCTGGATCGCTTGGGCGAGGCGTGGCATCGGGGCCGTCTGCGAGCTCCAGAGTTCGAGGTCGATGCCCTTGGCATAGCCGGCGTCGGCGAGGAGTGTCCGTGCGGTGAGGGTGTCGTAGGCGTACGGCTGGCGCGCTTTGTCGAAGCCTTCGAGGGTGGGCGGGATCACGCCGGCGGCGATGGTGCCGCGGCCGGCGAGGAGCTGCGCCAGGAGGGTGGGCACGTCGATCGCGTGGGCGATCGCCTGTCGCACGCGCACGTCTTTCAGTGGTCCGCGCGTGACGTTCACGCCCATGTACCACAGGCGCAGCGCCGGCGCGCTGACCAGTGTGGCCTTCTTGGTGTCGGTCTCTTCCCAGTCGCGCGTCTGGTCTTCTGGGACGTAGAGAATGTCGACCGTGCCCGCCTCGAATTCCGCGACGGCGGTGGAGGGCTCGGGGATGATACGGGCGATCAACGTGTCGATGGAGGGCGCGCCGCCGAAGTAAGTGGGGTTGCGCGCGAACTTGAGATAATCGTCATGCTTCCACTCCACGAGCTTCCACGGGCCAGTGCCGATGGGGTGTTCGCTGAAGTCCGCGCCGATCGAGTCGGGGAGAATCGACGCCACGGGCATGGCGAGTAGCTTCGGGAAAATCGCGAACGGTTCGTCGAGCGTGATCACGACCGTGGTGTCGTTGGGCGTCTCGATGCCCAGCGCGGTGCCCCGGCCATCGGTTTTGCCATCAGCGAAGGCGCGGGCGCCGGTGATGGGGTACAGCGGCCAGAGCGTCCCGCCTTTCGTGGCCGGGTCGAGGACGCGCCGGAACGACTGCGCCACGTGTCGGGCGAGCAGCGGTGTGCCATTGTGGAAGCGGACGTCGGCGCGCAGGTGGAATGTGTAGCGCAGGCCGTCGGGGGAGACGTCCCAGGAGCGGGCGATCGACGGCTGCACCTGGCCGGCGGGGGTGAACTTGGTGAGCCCGTCGAACAGATACGCCACGGCCCGTCCGCTCGGCACGTCGGTGGCTTTGGCCGGATCGAGCGAACGCGGATCATACCAATCGCGCGAGTCGATGAGCGCGTGACGGTCAGGGGTCGCCTCGCCGCTGCGACAGCCCGCCAGCGTGCTGGCCAGCGTACCGGCCAGCATGGTGCAGAGCATGCTGCGACGCGAGAGCCGCGAGCAGAACGAACGTGACGGGCGAATCGATGACATGTGCGGTTGACTGAGGGGCGATCTCACGTGAGCTTCAACGCTATAGAAAGTGCGACCTCTCGTCCATCTCCTCTTCGCGCTCGCGGCCCTCTCGGTCGCGCGTTCGGCCGCCGCCCAGGATTTATCCTGCGATCGGGGCGACCGTGAGGTGCGTGCGCTCAAATTCGCCGGAAATCGCGAATATGCCGCGGTCGCGCTCGCGGCCACGGTGGCCACCACCCCATCGTCCGTTGCCGGATTGCCGATCGTGGGCGAGCGGCGGTGCCTCGATCCGGTGGAGTTTGCGCGCGACGTCCAACGGATCGAGACCCTCTATCGCCGGCGCGGTTTTCTCGACGTGCAGGTGGACACGACCGTGACCACCGTGAAGCCGGGAGTGATCGAGATCACGTTCACGATTCGTGAAGGCGAGCCGATGCGGATCACCGCGCTCGCGCTGCGCGGGCTCGACCTCAACACCGAGGTGCGCGACGCAGCTCAGGATTTCCCGTTGGCCGTTGGGGGGGTGTTCGATCGCGGCGCGCTAGACGCCGGTCGCGACACCCTCGTGCGTCGGCTGCGCAACAAGGGATGGCCGCAGGCCGAAGCACTGGTGGCCTACACCACGAACACGGTCTTGCGCACCGCCGACGTCGAAGTGTCGGTCGTGCCGGGTGTGCGGGCCAAGCTGGGGCGCATTGCGCTCGAGGTCGACGCCGGTGCGGACAACCGGCGCGTCTCCGACGCCACGGTGCGGCGGGCGATGGCGCTCCAGACCGGCGACTGGTATTCGGTGCGCGCGATCATCGATGCCCAGCGGAATCTGTATCAGACCGATGCCTTTCAGCGGGTCGACTTGCAGCCCGACAGTATCCAGCCGGCCGGCGATTCCATCGTCAACCTCGTGGTGCGCCTCGTGGAAGGTGATCGCTGGGCGGCGCGTGGTGGGCTCGGATGGGCCACGCTCGATTGTTTCCGCATGCAGGGCTCGATCACCGATCGGGACTTTCTGCCTTTCGCGCAGCGGCTGGAACTCACCGGCCGGGTCAGCAAAATCGGTATCGGTGATCCGCTCGACGGCGCGCCGAATCTCTGCCAAGGGCAGGCCAAGAGCGATCCCTACAGCCGCACGCTGAACTACTACGCGTCGATGACCGTGCGGCAGCCGGTTCGGGCGAATCAAGCGCGCGTGCCGTCGCTCACGCTGTTCAGCTCGACCCTCTCTGAGTACAAGGCGTTCCTGCGTCGCACGCCGATCGGCGGCGCACTGTCGGTGACGGATCCGTTCCCGATCCTGCGCGTGCCGAGCACGTTGTTGTATCAGGTGGAGCTGGGGCGCACGGAAGCGGAGCCCGCGTTCTTCTGCGCCGTGTTCAACGCCTGTGACAACGAGTCACGCACCTTTCTCCAACGCAACAATCGTCTGGCGGCGCTCGAATATTCGGTGGTGCGCGCGCGGGTGAATGACCCGCTGCGACCCACCGGCGGCAGCACGGTCCGGCTCAACGTGCGGCACGCCAGCACGCTGATCGGCTCCGACCGGTCACAGCAGTTCAACCGCGGCACCGGTGACGTGTCGTGGTATCGTGCGCTGCGTGGTGGCGCGACGCTGACCACACATCTGCGCGGCGGCGTGGTATACGGCGGTGGTACGACGCCGAGAACCGGTGGGTTCATTCCGCCGCAGGAGCGGCTGTATGCGGGCGGTCCGACCACGGTGCGCGGCTTTCGGCAAAATGAACTGGGGCCGGCGGTGTACATCGTCAGCCGCTTCGACACCGTCCGTGCGAACGGCCAGACGTTCTATCGAGCCGACTCCACCGCGATCACGGAGCGCGTCGTGCCGACGGGCGGCAACACGCTCATCGTGGCCAACGTCGAAGCCCAGTTCCCGAGCCCGCTCGCGCCGAAGCTGTTACAGATTGCGGTATTCGCCGACGCGGGCAAGCTGTGGAATCGCGGCACGACATCGCCGGCAGCCACGTCGCGCGATGAAGGGCCGTCGGTGAAGATCACGCCCGGCATGGGCATTCGCATTGCCTCGCCGTTTGGCGCCATTCGCATCGACCTCGGTTACAACGGCTATCGCCTGCCCGCCGGCGCGGCGTACTACAACGCGCCGCTGCAGGCCGGTATCGCGCCGCTGTACTGCGTGAGCCCCGGCAACGGGCTGTCGGTGAGCGCGTCGGGCACGAATGGCGCGCCGCCAGCGCAGGAAGCGGGCGGTTGTTCCAACAGCTTCCGCCCCACGCAGGGCGCCGGCTTTCTGCGGCGCCTCAATCCGAGCATCTGGATCGGGCAAGCGTTTTGATGCGCGACGATCCGGTGAGCAACGCGCCAGCAGGCGCCGCGCTGGCAGGCGCCACGCCGCCGCCCGCGCCGCGCGGGCCACGCCGTATCCGGCGGCGGACGGTGGTGCTGGCCACCGCCGCGGTACTGCTTTCCATGGTGGCGCTGATCGTGGGTGGCGTGGCCGCGCTCACGCAAACCGATCGCGGGCGCGCCGTGATCCTGCGCGCGTTGGTGCCCGTCATCTCGACGGCGATTCCGGGCAAGCTCTACGTGGGCAAGGTGAGCGGGACGTTGTTCACCGACATCACGATCGACTCGATCGACATTCGCAGTCCCGACGGTACGCCGTTTCTGACGAGCGGCCCCATTCGCGCCACCTACGATCCGCGCGACCTGCTGGATCGTCGCATCGTGGTGAAGTCGCTCGAGGTGACGCGGCCGTCGATCACCATGATCGACTACGGGAACGACGATTGGAATTGGAAGCGCGCGCTGCGCCGCAAGCGAGCGCTCGCCACGCCGTCGACGAGCCGCTTCGGCGAGTACCTCGTGATCGATACGGCCACCATCCGCGAACTCACCTTCACCACGCGGCAGCCCTGGGTCTTGTCCGACACGCTCAAAGGGGCCAAGCGCGACAGCGCGCTCGCCTTCAATCTCACGCGGCTCGACGGCGAAGTGCGTCGTGACGGCGATCATTTCGTGCGCGTGTACCGCTTCGTGCGGGGGAGCATCGCCCTCGGTCGCTCTCGCATCGCCAATCCGGATTCGGCGGGGATGCAGTTGGCCCTGCAGAAGCTGGACGTCGTGTGGATCTATCCGCCGTTCTGGTTCCGCAACATGCAGGGTACCGTGCGAAAGGTCGCCGACTCGCTCTGGCTGGACGACGTCAGGTTCCAGCTGGCGAACTCCGGCGCGCATGGCAGCGCGAAGGTGGTGTGGGGCAGTGGGCTGCCGATGCGCTATGACGTGAAGCTCAAGGGCGACAGCGTGGCCATGGCCGACATGTCGTGGATCAATGCGACGCTGCCGTGGAGCGGTGGCGGCAGTACCTACATCACCATCAAGAACGATCCGAAGAACCTCGCGATCATCGAGTACGGCTTGCGCGACATGGATGCCCGCGCGCTGAACTCGCGGCTCAAGGGCAACATGACATTCGCCGTGGGCGGTCCGGTCCTGAAGGTGAAGGACGTCGACCTCGAACTGCTGCCGGCCAACACGCAGCTGCTGCGCTGGTTCAACGGTGAGCCGTTCCCCTATGATTGGCAGGGCAACGTCACGGGGCGCGTGATCGCGCGCGGCGGGCCGATCACGAACTGGCAGATCGACAACGCGCAGCTCAGCTTCGCCGACACGCACGTGCCCGGGGCGATCTCACATGCCCGCGTGCAGGGGATCGTCGACATCTTCACGCCTGCCGAGGCGATCCTGAAGGGCGTCGATCTCGAGCTCCAACAGCTCGACCTGCGCACGCCGCGTTTCGTGAATCCGAACTTTCCTGAGCTCAACGGTTTCGCCCGCGGCACGATGCGTCTCGACTCGCTCTGGTACGATGCCTTCTTCTCGAAGGCCGATATCGAGCACGTGGATGGCCCTGGCCTGCCGTCACGCTTCACCGGTGACGGGCATTTCACGCTGGTGACCGAAGGCGTGAAGTTCGACGTCGATATGCAGGCCGTCCCACTGTCCTACACCACGATGTCGCGCTCGTATCCGTCGCTGCCGCTGCGCGGTTCGGCCGTGGGTCGCATCAAGGCGTCCGGCATGGCCGAGCTGTTCAACGTGCAGACCACGCTCGCGGGCGAAGGTGGTGAGCTCTCGTTCGTGGGTAGGGCCGATGCGCTCGAGCCGGAGATGGGCGCCACGGGTGAATGGCGAATGCGTGGCGGCAATCTGCAGAATCTGCTCGGCGATAATGGCTACCCAATCACCTCGCTCTCAATGCTGGGGACGGTCGACCTGAGCGCCGTCACCATCGAGACGTTGCGCGGCTCGTTGCGTGCCACAGTTGATCAGTTCTCGCGCGTGGCCGATGCGCGGCTCTTCGGCGGCACCGCCGTCGTGTCCTTCGACTCCGGGCACGTGCGCGTCGATACGCTCACGATCGAAAGCTCGGCGGTGCGACTGACCGCGCAGGGCGGTCTCGGGATCACGAAGGCCAAACGCGATTCGCTCTCGATTGCGATGATCGTCGACTCGCTGGGTGGACTGCGGCAGTGGCTGTCGCCAGCCGATTCCACCAAGCGCGCCTTCGTGCTGGCCAGTGACACGTTACGCGGTTCGGTCGAACTGTCCGCACAGCTGTCCGGTTCGATCGACACGCTGGATACGCGCGGACTCGATCTGCGGCTCCGTGGTGATGCGCGCGACGTGATCGTCGCGACCTCGCGCACGCAGCGGGCATCGGTCGATCTCTCCGTGCGTGATCTGTTGCGCGGTGCCAATGGCGCCCTCTCCGCCACGATGGACTCAGCGCATTTCGCCGGCATCGACATCGCCTCGGCGGCCGGGCAGTCCACCCTCAGCGGTGGTCTGGCCGAACGGTTCGGCGTGCAGATGCGCACGCCCTCGGAATCGCGCGTCGTGATTGCCGGTGGCGTGGCGCGTAACGGTGACTCCACCGTCGTCAACATCGACACGCTGACCCTGCGAGTGGATAGCGCGTCCGTACAGCCGCGTGGCTTCACCGTGGTGGCGCCAGCTATGCTGCGCTTCATGCCCGGCGCGAACGGGACCTTGGGATCACTCGACTCCCTGGTGCTGCAGCACACCGACACCGGTCGCATCGCGATCCGTGGTGGGCTGGCGGCGGGCGGGGTCGTGAATGGTCGCCTCGAGGCCGATCGCGTCGCCCTCGCCGACATCGGTCGTCTGCTGCGCACCTCGGGACTCACGCGCGGAACCGCATCGGCCACCCTCGCCTTGAGTGGCACGCGTGAGCAGCCGCGCATCGATGGGACGGTCGACCTGCGTGACGCCGTCGTCGGTCGCGTGCGCTTCGGGGATCTGTTCGCCACGGCGCACTACGATTCGCTGCGTTTGCAGGTCGATGGCGCGTTGCGTCTCGGTGGCAAGCCGGCGCTGAAGGCCTCCGCCTCATTGCCGCTCGACCTCGCACTTGTGAGCAACCGGAAACGTCAGCTCGAGGAACCGCTCACCGGTCGTATCGTGACAGCACAGACCGACCTCACGCTGCTCGAGTCGGTGTTCCCCGACGTCACGCGCGCCCGCGGTACGCTGTTCTCCGACGTCGCGCTCACCGGAACGTGGGATCGTCCCCGCCTACGCGGTGAGGTGCGGCTCGACAGCGCGTCGCTGTCGCTCGACAATCTCGGCATCCGCCTCGACCAGGCGCGCGCCGACATCGGCCTACTCGGTGACAGCATTCTGGTGCGCCGTATCGGGGCGACGAGCGGTACCCCTCGTGACTCGATCGGGATCAGCGGCTCGATCGGCATCCGGGAAATCGCCAATCCGACGTTCGACCTGCGACTGGCGGCCAATGCCTTTCAGGCAGTCGACAAGCCGCGTACCGCGTCGATCGTGATGACCACCACCACGCCGATCACGCTCACGGGATCGCGTGACGCACCACGGGTGCAGGGCGCCGTGCGGATCGATCGGGGCCGCGTCTACATCCGCGCGCTCGCGCAACGCCGGGCGCTCGATCTCACCGACAATGTCGACGTCATCGATACCAGCCGCTTCGGTGTGAATGGACTGCTGCCATCGGCACCGCGGGCGCTCATGCAGAACCTCCAGCTCGATAACGTGCGCGTGAGTATTGGCGACGATGTGTGGCTGCGCTCTCCCGAGGCCAACCTCAAGCTGGGCGGCGGACTGCGCGTCACGCGCGCGTTGTCGCGCGACGGGCAGGTGCCGCGGCTCGCGTTGGCCGACTCGCTCACGGTGGATCGCGGCACCTATCAGCTCAACCTCGGTATCGCCCGCCCCGGCTTCGAAGTCGAGCGTGGCCTCGTGCGCTTTTTTGGGGATCCCGACCTCGAGCCCACGCTTGATATCACCGCGCTCCACACGATCCGGGAGACGCGCCCGAATTCCAATCGGCAGGACGTGCGTATTCGCGTGAAAATCGCGGGGACAATCGACCGGCCCACCCTCGCGCTGTCCAGCGCCGACAACCCGCCGCTCCCCGAGAGCGACATGTTGAGCTATCTAGTGACCGGCGAGCCGGCCTACGCCTTGTTGGGCACGCCGTACGCCGAGCAGGGGGCCACGCTCGCCCTCCGGTTGGCGGGCAGTTATCTGTCGAGCCGGCTGGCCGGCGGCCGCTTCGATGTGGTGCAGGTGGAGCCGACGGCCCTCAATCCCGGGGACGCCGCCAATCTGCGCGAGAATGGCCTTGGGATCCTGGCCTCCACTCGCGTCGGTGTGGGCGGTCAAATAGCCCGCAATACCTACTTCACCTTCAGCACCGGGCTGTGTGGGTTGTCCAGTCAGACGTCGGGCGGCGGCGACGCGCTGTCCCTGTTTGCGCAGGGACTTGGGGTGAAGGTGGAGCGGCGCTTCGAGGCGGGGCTGAGCGTGGCGCTTGGGCTCGAACCGGGCTCCAGTGCCCAGGCCTGCGGGCGACTGGGGATCAGCCGCACCTTCCAACAGACGCCGCCGCAGATCGGCATCGACTTCTTTCGTAGCTGGACGTTCTGAGTTCGGTGAGGCTCGGTGGTATCTTGTTTCGACCGGCGGTCTCCGTTCGTCTTCGTGTGCGAGATGTCACCAACCATGCCTCCCCCCTCCAGTCTCTCGGTGCTCTCGCTGACCGAGTCGCTCGACGAGATTGATCGCGCCGAGTCGACGCCGGCGCGCGTGCAAGTCACGGCAGCGCTGCTGCACGGGATGGGTTTCGACCGGGTGGTGATCTCGCTGCGCGACGCGTCGTTGAATCCGCTCTCGGTGGTGCGGGCCGGGCTGCCGGAAACGGCATCGCTCACCGGGCTCGCCCTGAAGCCGCTGCCGGGCGCCGTGTGGCGTCGTCGCCTATCCCATCTGGAGCGATTCCGCGTCGGTGACCTGCACCTGCTCGACGGGAGCGATCCGTGGGTTGCCCGCGAGTTCTTCGGCGCCGAACCAGAGGTGGCCGGCGACGGTCACACATGGCTGCCCACCGATCTGATCGTGGTGCTTCTGCGCGGGTCAGATGGTGAGCTGCTCGGCATCGTGAAGCTGGCCGGTCCTCGGGACGGTCGTCGGCCCAGCGAAGTCTGTCGGCGCGACATCAGTGCCATTACGCGCCATCTCGCGGCGCGCGTGGCCTATGATGCCCTGCGGGCCTTGGCCGAGCAGCGTCACGAGCGGCTCCTGCGATTGCAGGAGGCCGGTGCGTCGCTCACGCGCTCGCTTGACGAGCACGAGATCATGCGCGAACTCATGCGTCAGGTGCAGCTGGCTGTGCGCGCCGATGGTGTGGCGGTCCTGATCCCGGATCTCGACGCCGATATCCTCACCACGGCGCTGCGCGTGGTGCGCGGTGTGGAACGGGCCCGGGGCCCGGTGCGTCTGGGCGATGGCATCGTGGCGGAAGTGGCGCGTACCGGACGTCCGGTGCGTGTGGGCGATCGTGACGCCGATCGTGCCCGTGAACGCGCCGGCCTCATCCCGCCGCTTTCGATGTACGACGTGGTCGGGGAATCGGGCGCGGCCACGTCGGTGCTGGCGGTGCCGGTGCGTGTGGGCATTCGATTGCTCGGCGTGCTCACCGTGCACTCCACGAGTGCCGACGTGTACACGGCCGAAGACGAGGAAGTGCTGGCCACGATGGCATCCCAGGCAGCCACCGCGATCGCCAACGCCCGCCGATACGCCGAGAGCGAACGCGAACGACGCACGACTGAGGCGCTGGCCGATGTGGCGCGCGCCGTCGGCGAGTCGCTCCGCCTCGGTGAAGTGCTGCGTCTCATTCTCCGGCATACGGTTTCGCTGCTCGGCGTCGAAGGCGCGTGTGTCGCGCTGCGGACCGGCGAGTATCTGCACATCGTGGCCGCGATTGGCAGTGCCGACGTGCTCAGCGGTGTGCACCTGCCCGTTACCGGCAGTGTGATCGGACGCTCGGTCGTGTCGAACGAGCTGATCATCTTGAACGACGGGAGCACCGAAACCGCGCTCCATCGAATGGTGCAGCATCGCGCGCCGATTCAGCGCATGGTGATTGCCCCGCTCATTACGGGCCGCGGCACGATCGGCTCGATCGCCGTGATCAATCGCGATCGCCCGTTCGATCAGGAGGATGGCAAGGTCCTGCAGCGTCTCGCCGATCAGGTGGCGGTCGCGATCGTGAACGCGCGCCTGTTCGAGGAAGTGGAGAAGGCGACGCGCGAGTGGAAGGTGGCGTTCGATAGCACGGCCAGCGGGATCGTGGTGCTCGAGGAATCGCTGACCGTGAGCCGCTGCAACGTGCGGGCAGCGGAACTGTGTGGCACGACCATTCCAGCGTTGCTGGGCCGCCGCTTCCGCGATGCGCTGGTGGGCGGCAGCGACACGCTCGATGCGAGCGTCGTCGATCGATTCATCTCCCGGGCGTTAGCGGAAGGCGTGCCCACACGCGAAATCGTGCGCGATAACACCACCGGCCGCCTGTTCTCGCTGCTGGCAGCACCACACCCCGATGGCGGCTGCGTCATCACGTTCGACGATGTGACGGATTCACACCGCCTAGCGGAACGACATCGCAAGGTGCTCGATACGGTGTCGGACGCGATCGTGATCACCGATCTCGAGGGGCGCATCACCTTCGCGAATCCGGCATCGCACATGCTGTTTCGTCGGCCGAATCTCGAGGGCGAGGCGGTCGCACACCTCACGCCCGCCGATTGGATCGAGACTGTGCAGGCGTTCGAACGGCTTGCTCGTGAGGGGGAAGGACAGCAGTACGAATGCGAGGTACTGCGCGCCGACGGCGAGCGTCGCCTGGTGCGCGTGAGCTCGGCGCCGCTGTTCGAACTGGGGCAGGTCACGGGCACCGTCGCCTGTCTGCACGACATCACGGAGCGACGCGCCGAGTCGCGAGCCCGCGAGCGGTCCGAGTCGTTGTACATGCGGCTCGTGGAGGCGGCGACCGACGCGATTTGCACGGTGGATCTGCATGGTCGGTTCACGTCGGTGAACGCGGGTCTCCTGACCGAGGCCGGCCTGCAACGGGAAGAGGTTCTTGATCAGCACTTCTCGTCGCTGGTGCATCCGGCCGACCGACCGACGGCCCTCGCGATGGTGGCCGAGACACTCGCTGGTCACCGCCGCCGACTGCAGATGCGATTCCTCGGCGCGAACGGGCCCCGCATGGGCATGATCACGACGGCGCCGATTCATGAGCAGGGCAAAGTGGTGGGCGCGCTCGGCATCGTCCGCGACGTGACGAACGACGAGATCGCGCGCGAGTCGAATGCGCAGCAGGCACGCATGGCGGCGGTGGGACAGTCGCTGAGCCGCGTGGCGAATGAGCTGAACAACCCGCTGGCGAGCTTACTGGCCGTGGCGGAGTTGCAGGCCACCTCGCCGACGATGCTGCCGCCAGATCGTCGCGTGATCGAGCAGATCCGTGACCAGGCGCGCCGGGCGTCGCGGATCGTGGCTCAAGTGCTCGACTCCACCGGGGAAGCGCCGCAACCCTCAGGTGAGCGCCAACTGGTCAACGTGAACGCCATGGTCCGTCGCGCGATCGAGTTGCATGGCTACGGACGGCGCGAGCATGGCATCGTGGTTGCGTTCATCGCCGCGCCGGATCTCCCGGCCATTTCCGGCGATGCGACGCAGCTCCATCAGGCCGTAACGAATCTGCTGGTGAACGCCGAGGAGGCGCTCGTCGACTTCGACGGCGAACGGCTGATCCGCGTGATCACCCACGAAGGGGAGAAGGGCGTGGACGTGCAGGTGACGGATACGGGCCCTGGTATCACCTCGCATCATCTTGCGCGCATTCTCGAGCCGATGTTCACGACGCGCACCGCGCAGGGAAACCGCGGACTCGGCCTCACGATCGCACATGCGATCATGCGCGATCACGGCGGCTCGCTGGAGGTGCGCTCGCGCGCCGGTGAAGGGGCGGCATTCACGCTCTCCTTCCCGGCGTCGGTCGCCACGCCGGCCAACGCCGGTGACGCCATCGACGCCATTGACGCCGCCGCCGCCGCCGCCGTGGCCCCGGCCACGGGATTGATTCTGCTGATCGAAGACGAGGTGACGCTACGGAACGCGATCAGCCGATTCCTGCGGAACACGGGCTATGCGGTTGACGTGGCCGAGGGTGGTTCCGAAGCGCTCGAACTGTTGGCGGAGCGTTCGTATGATCTGATTCTCTTGGATCTCCGCATGAAGGGAATTACGGGAGAGCAGGTGTACGAGCTGATCGGGTCACGGGATCCCGAACAGGCCCGCCGGATCGTATTCATGACCGGTGACTTGCACAGTGACACCGCGTCGCGGTTCATCCGCCTGACCGGTCGGCCGGTGCTGGCCAAGCCGTTCACCCTGGGCGAACTCGAGACCCGCGTGGCCCAGCTGATCCGCGAGTCGCGTTAGCTTTCCGTCATGTCCCCTGAGGAGCCCCTCGGCCTGGCGACGCGGTCGTTGTGACGCGGTCGTTGTGACGCGGTCGTTGTGACGCGCGAAATCCCCTCTGCTGAGAGTCTTCCGTTGGGCACTGCACTGACGCTCTCCACCGCCGACCGATTCACGGTCCGATCGGCCATCGCGCCACTCCTCGGCGATGCGCGAATCTCCGCGCCGCTCACCTCGCAGCTGCTGGCGGGTGACGTGCTGCAGCTGGTGGACGGCCGCGGCGACTGGCTGCACGTGCGCGGCGCCGACGACTACGAGGGGTGGACGCACGTGGGCTATGTCATGCCGTTCGCCGGCACCGAAGCCACGTGGCGCATCTCGCTGGGCTGCGTGACTCGCGACGCCGAGGGACAGCGCCGGGCCCTCCCGCTCGGTGCACGCGTGGCGTCAGGGCTCGAGGTGGTTGAAGGCGTGGCCATCGATCCCGCCACCCGTGCTGCACAATTCCCACGCGACCGCAACGCGATCGTGCGGAGCGCGCTCACCTTGTTCACCGGCGCCAGCTACCTGTGGGGAGGCGTGACGCCATGGGGCGTAGACTGCTCCGGCTTCGTGCAGCGGATCTTTGCGCTGCACGGTGTGCCACTGCGAAGAGACGCGTGGCAACAGGCGGACGACGCGGTGCGGGTTTCGGACGACGTCACCGCCGATCACGCCTCAGGCGATCTCCTGTTCTTTTCCGATCGCGACGACCGGCGCATCACGCACGTCGGTATTGCCACGGGACACGGCGGCATGATTCACAGTTCCCTCGCGCGCGGCGGCATCTACGCGGAACGCGAACTCAGTGCGCGACTGCAGGAGCAAGGGATCGGCGTACGGCGGGCTTTCTGAACGGCTCACCGCGCGAAGAGTAAATGGCGCCAAGAGTGAACGGCGCTGACGTAAACGACGCGAAGAATGAACCGCGACGAAGTACTCAGCACCGCGACCTTAGCTGTTTCGCCGTTCACTCTTCGCGCCCCTCGCCTTAGCGCCCCTGACTCTTAGCGCCCCTGACACTTCGCGCCCCTGACTCTTTGCGCCGTTCACTCTCAGCGCCGTCAATCAGTTCAAGACACCATCCCTGCTGGTCCACCTGGAACGATGGGTTGTCCTTTTACGTGTAGCATCGCTTCGCCGCGCTTTTCGTCGCGGAGCTCCACGATCATGCGGTAATAGCCTGTGACATCGAGCGGCAAGTCGAGTTGCACGATCACCGGCATGTCCAGTTCCGTGGTGCCGGGTGGTGGCGGGGCGATGGAGAGTTCGGCGTTCGACACCCACAGTTCGGTGCCGCGCGGGTTGACCCAGCGGAGCGTCATCGCGTGATCGCCGGCATCGCCGGGGAGGGCCTTGATACGCACCACGAACGTGGCGCGCGGGTGCAGGGCAGGGAGCTGACCCACGTGGACGGCATCGAACACGCCCAGGATGTTCAGCTTCCCTTCCTGGGAGATATTCGCCGCGTCGGCAAAGAGCGCAAAGGAGACATGCATGTGGGGAAGCTACCGGCAGGGCGGCGGGGATTCCACCTGCCGCGCCCGAGGTGCCTAGATTGCACGCATCATGACTTCGCCTCAGACTCCAGCGGCTGCGCCCCGTCCGGGCTTCGGGACGACCGATCTCGGGCTCGTCTTCATGGCGCTCATCTGGGGTATCAACTACAGCGTGGTGAAGGCGGGTCTGCGCACGCTCGCGCCGCTCACCTTCAACGGGCTGCGGGTCACGATGGCGGCGATCGTGCTGTTCGCGATTGCGGCGTGCGTGCGTGACACCAAGCTTCCGCCCCGGCGTGACATGATCACGCTGGCGTTGCTTGGGCTCGTCGGGAACGGGTTGTATCAGCTGTTTTTTATCTTCGGGATGTCGCGCACCCGCGCCGGTGTCGCGGCGCTCGTGGTGGCGGCCGCACCGGCGTGGATCGCGATCATTTCGCGGTTGCTGGGACGTGAGCATTTGCCGATGCGCGGATGGGGCGGGATCGGGCTGCAGCTGTTGGGCGTGGCCTGTGTCGTGGGCAGTGCGAAGGGCTTCGAAGGCGGGCATGATGTGATGCTCGGCGCCGGGTTGATCGCGATGGGCAGCATCGCGTGGGCCACCTTCAGCGTGCTGCTGCAGCCGTATACCAAGACCGCCCATCCGCTCCACCTCTCGGCGATCACCATGGCCAGCGGGGCGTTGGTGCTGGTGTCCATCGCGCTGCCCGATCTCATCAGGCTCGATTGGGGTGCGGTCACGCTGACGGAGTGGGGCGCCGTGACCTACTCGGGCATCGGGGCCCTGGTGGTGGCGTATCTGCTCTTTTATCGCGGGGTCCGCGTGCTTGGTGCCACGCGCACCGCCATGTATGGCAACCTGCAGCCGATCGTCGCGATTGCCTTCGCCTGGTTCATGCTCGGCGAGCAGCCGACCGTGTGGCAGTTGCTGGGCGCCGCGCTGGTCATGGCGGGGCTGCTGCTGTCGCGCACGGCTCATGCGAGACCGATGGTGGCGCGTGCTGCTGCCGTTTCATCCTCAGTCCAAACCTCGTGAAGCTCGTTCTGTTTGATATCGATGGTACGCTCCTCTGGTCCGACGGCGCTGGCCGTCGCGCCATGGAAAACGCCCTGCTGCGCGTGTTCGGCACAACCGGTGACACCAGCTACCGCTACGACGGCAAAACCGATCGTCAGATCGCGCGCGAACAAATGCGCGAAGCGGGATTCACCGATGCCACGATCTCCAGTCGGCTCGACGACCTGCTCAACGAGTACGTGCACGGACTGGGTGCAGAGCTCACGCGTGAAGGTGCGACGCCAGCCCGCTTGTGCGATGGCATTCTGCCGCTGCTCGATGCACTGCGCGGTAACCACGATGTCACGCTGGGCTTGCTCACCGGGAATATCGAGCGCGGCGCCCGCGCCAAGCTCAAGGCGGTGCAGGTCGATTTTGCACAGTTTCGCGCCAACGCGTTCGGGTGCGATCACGAAGACCGTCCGGAGTTGCCGGCGTTCGCGCAGCGTCGCGCCCGGGAACAGCTCGGTCTCGACATCGCCGGTGATCGCATCGTGATCATCGGTGACACACCGGCTGATATCCACTGCGGGCGTTCGCTCGGTGTGCGCGCCATTGGTGTCGCCACCGGCCGGTACAGCACCGACGATCTGGCGGCGCACAATCCGGCCGCCGTGTTTACGAACCTCGCGGATACCGACGCGGTCGTGTCGGCGATTCTCGCCTGATGACGTCCGTGATGCCGGCGCTGGCGCACGTCGTCGGTATCGTGCGTGGTCGCGAGATCGATGCGTCGGCCAGCGTCACCCTCGATCAGGACTCGCTGGTACTGGCCTGGCAGGACGCCACACCGTGGCGCCTGTTGCTGAGCGGCATCGAGGGCATCGCCGGCGGTGGGT
>Ga0114970_10000072_pt1 | contig 60482 bp, 61 predicted proteins | sample M_140205_XF_Meta_FD_87030 | JGI IMG/M metagenome (GOLD analysis project Ga0114970, IMG submission 87030) | Freshwater microbial communities from Lake Montjoie, Canada to study carbon cycling - M_140205_XF_MetaG | ecosystem: Environmental > Aquatic > Freshwater > Lake | place: Lake Montjoie... | reverse complement strand
GAACGTAAGTGTAAATTTTAGGGCAGCATATTAGAGTAGTGGTGTTGGTTAGTGCAGTTCTTAGGTTTATATTTCTATTTTTTTGGTAGATAGCAAGGTAAACACAATTTTTTTTTGCTTGGGCCGGTACGTCGAAAGGGGGGCGGGTATTTTTTTTGGCGGCGGCGCGGCGTGAACCCCCGTATAAACCCATTACCCCTATGTATCTTAAGTGAATAAATATAAATACTACTTGTTTAAAATATGGTGGGTTACAATTTGATTAAAACCTACATTCCTATATATATATTTTTAACATATAGTACAATGGCTCCATCTTCCCTTATAGAGGGTTATATATACTATATATATTAAGGACTAATACCCCTCTATAGAGAAAAGGGTAGGTAGTAAAAAATATGTTAAAAATATTTGTTTGTTATATTATATATTATATATCTTTGCCCTCAGAAATTAAAAACAAAATTTTATGCTTGGAAAAGAAATTAGACAGCAAAAGAGAATGGAAAAGGAATTATTAAAAAAAGAACCTGTTCCAACTTTACGTGATAGTGTTTTATCAAGGAGAGGTGATAACTACCCTATTGAAGCCATTAGAATAATTTGTTCTCATTGTGAGGCTGTATTAAATACAGAAGAAAAGGAATCTATTATTTCTAAATTAGAAAGAGGGATAAGTTGCAAAGTAATATGCAAGAAATGCGTTCAGAAATTTAACAAAAAGTATTTTGAAAAAAACGCTGAGAAATTAAAAGCTCAAAGAGAGGATTTAAGAGACACTGTTAATCAAGACAAACTAAATCATGCTTGTGAGTGTGAAGTACGTTGTGGTGCTAGAGAGAAACTAATCTACCACAATAAAAGAAGTAGCATTGTTAGTATAGCTACAATAACTTTAAAAGATTACAAAGAGAATTGCCAGATTGTTTGCAAGAAGAATGTAACTTATCAAATCATTGGAGACGTAAAAAAGGAACCTGTTAACTCTGATAAACTAATTGATAGAGTTTCTGATCTTGATCACAAGATATTGTTTTCTAATGCAAATGATTTGATATTGGATTTTAAAGACTGGGTATTTGCAAACAGTATTCAAGGATTTAAAAACTTTGAAATCTTTATTTTCCAAGACACAGAAAGTAATTACAAAAACAATATTGAAATCTTATTAGTTGGAGACAATAAAAAAGTAGTTTATTCTACTTCAACATTTGGCTTTGCTTACAAAGACACAAATATCGTAATTGATAGCCAACAATTTGAAATCAAATACTGCCTTGATAAATTTCTATCTGAGGTAACTTATGATAACTTGATTAAGCACGTAAAGACTTACAAAGCTCCTGAGTATTTCTTCCTTGAAGGAGAAGATTTAAGATTAGCAGTAATGCAACCATTAACACTTAACACATACGAAAACTTAAAATAATGAATACAGAAAACAAAACAGAGAATCGTGGCGGCAAGAGAAAATTTGCTGGTCCACCACACAAGTATGCAGAGGTAACTGTAAATTTGACTATTAGAGTACCTGCTTCCAAGAAGTTAGAGATACGTCAGATGATTAAAGACTACTTGAAGCCGTTAGAGAATCCTACTAAGTTAAATAAAAAATGATGTTACAACTAAACCCTATGCTACCAATCGTAAGAAATTCTGATGGTATGAAAGGCTTTGCATTCTTAGTAATTGATTACAGTCAAGAACATGATTTGGTTTTTACCTGCGCTATGGATGATGGTCAGATATGGACATTGAGCAACAAGGCAATAACTTTTGCTAACAATATTTCATTAAATAGAATTTTGAAAAAGGATAGTAAATATAATTTATTATAAATTTGTTTTTTCAAAATTATAACCATGGAAAAGAAATTCTCAAAGACAATTGTCAACAAGGAAACTGGCAGAACTAAGACTGTGAAGTACGGACAAAAGGGAGCTACGATATCTCCAGGAAGTTCCAAAGGAGATTCATATTGTGCGCGAAGTGCGAAGATAAAAGGCGATTGGAAGTCAGATCCTAACTCACCAAACAACCTATCCAGAAAAAAATGGAATTGTGTTGGAAGCAAGTCTATGAAAGGAAAATCAAAATGAAACTGAATAGTCTTAACGAAAAGCAGATTGACGATTATATTAAAATTTTAAATAAGTCAATCAAACATCTTGAAAAGCAGAAGAAATATCTGTTGAGGATAAAGGCTAATAAAAATGTTTACTCAGTGAATCTTGAAGAAGGGGATTAATTTCACAAATATTTAAAAATAAGATTTGCATTATTGAAAACAATTCGTACTATTGCAAAAATTCAAGTTGAAAAATGAGCTACGAAACACTTTATTACGAGGGGGATTTTTATCCTTCCTTTCAGGCAACGGGTAATGCGGCCCGATTTGTAATTCCATTTGCGAAAGAGTTTTGCGAAGGAGTTGGATATGATGTTGGTTGCAATAAACCCGAATGGGCATTTCCAGGAGCGAAACTTGCGGACATAAATCTAAACGGAATCTCGGCAGATGCATTACCAACTGCAGACGATAGTTTGGATTATATCTTTTCAAGCCACATGATGGAGCATTATGTAGGGAATTGGGCGAACTTACTTGACCATTGGTATGATAAGTTGAAGCCGAAAGGTGTGTTGTTCCTTTATTTGCCCCACCAATCTCAAAAATATTGGAAAATTTGGAATAATAGAAAACATATACATACTCTTTCGCCAGAGTTGATGAAGGAGTATTTCGAAAGTTGTTATGATAATACTCATGCTTCAAAGCCTAATTGGAAAAAACATAATATTAGCGGAGTTGACTTAAATCACAGTTTTATAGTTGTTGCACAAAAAAAATAATATGACATTAGCCCTAATAATAACCACATACAACCGACCTGAATATTTGAAGAAATGTTTTGATAGCATTTTGCGAAGCGATATTCCTGCCGGCACAGTGATATTGATTTCAGATGATTGTTCTGACGATAAAGAAACTTTAAATCTGATACATGATTTTAAACTTGGTAAATGCCAAGTGGTGAAATTATTCCATGATGAAAAGAAAAAGATTTACGGTTCATTGGATGCTGCTTTGGATTACTTAGTTGAGAATTACGAAATTGAAACATTTATCAATTTGGATTCTGATGCTGTAATTCGAAATGACTATTTCAGCAAGATATTACATTTGCATTCTAATTTTCCTTATTCAATAGTAACAGGCTTTCATTGTGAAACTAAAAATGCGGACGGTTCAGAAAGGCATGAGGTGATTGACGTTTACGATACCTTCTGCACGAAGAAGTCTGTTGGAGGAATCAATATGGTATTTAGTTTTTACAAACTCCACGAGTACATTTATCCAGCTTTGCAGACATGCATTCAAAACAAAGGAGGTAATTGGGATCATCTTGCATGTATTAATTCAATGAATGATAAATTTCCAATTGTTGTTTCTATTCCTTCATTGGTGCAGCACATTGGAATAAATTCTTCGATGGGTCATAACGAACAAGAGAAGCCTGATACTGCGGATAGCTTTATTGCATTGAAATTACCTATGGTAACTTGCGTGGTAATTGATTGCTATGATTTAAAAAAAGCAACCTACGCATTAGACAAATCTTGTAAAGATATTGAATTCTTTGATACTATCATATTGACATCAATTCCAAATAATGATTCAAGAATTACTATAATTCCTCCAATTACTTCGAAAGAGGAGTACAGCGAGTTTGTAATTAAAAATCTACACAAGTATATCAAAACTGAATTTGCGTTGATTGTGCAGCACGATGGGTACGTTGTGAACGCATTGGCATGGGATAATGAATTTCTGAATTACGATTATATTGGTGCGCCTTGGTGGTATGTAGAAGGAAACAATGTTGGTAACGGAGGCTTTAGTTTGAGAAGTAAAAAACTATTGGAGACTACATCAAACTTGTTGTCCGAAAGTACAACCTTAGAATGCCATCCGGAGGACGATGTAATTTGCAGACAGAATTATGATACACTCACAAAGCAAGGAATTAAATTTGCATTTGTTGAGTTAGCAAAGAAGTTTAGCATTGAAGGCTGGGGAACAACGGATAGGATTTATGATAACCAATTTGGTTTCCATGGCGGTAGTGTAATATTCAGAAACATTCCAAGTGGCGTTGATACTATAATCATTAATCAATTTGAAGGACTTGGGGACATAATGTTTATGATAACAATTGCTCGAAAGTACATTGAGCAAGGATTCAAAGTTTTATGGCCGATTAACCCTTTGTTCTTGGGTATTCAAAAGCATTATCCTGATATTGAATTCATAGATATGAATTTGCTAAAGTTGAATTACAATGTGAAATATCCTTACAAGATAAGCAACTGCTGGGTGATGCCATTTAGATACACAGATTACCTTGTTGGTGTCAAGTATAAAGATTGCATGAAGTCAAAGTACATGTACATTGGTGACGAGTGGGAAACATGGAAAGATAAAGCGGAGATTAAATTTGATACAAAAAAGGCAATTTCTCTTTTCAATATCTTAGGAATAAAGCATGGAGATAAATTCACTTTGATAAATAAAAAATTCAGAAGCGATTTTAGCGGAGAGGCTGATATTGTAATGGACTTAGACCAACGGAATATTGAAATGGAGCCAATTGAAGGATTTACTTTAATGGATTGGTATCTTGTAATTATGGCAGCAAGTTCTATTCATACTGTTGGTACTTCGATAATCTACCTTTTGGAATTGTTAAATCTGAAAAAGGAAACGCAAATTCATATCTACCTCAGAGAACCTGATGAAAGTAATTACGATAACTACGAGTACATTATGAAAAAACATAGTTATATTTTTCACCATTAACGGTTACGGCTTTGCGTCAGTTTTTAAAATACCAAATTAAAAAAATGAAAAAAAACATTTTAAAAATTGCGTCAAAGCCGGTGTTAAGTGAAGGTTGCTTCCACTACTGTTCAATCAAAGCACAAAAAAAAGAAACTAAAATTTTTTAAGGATGGCGAGCGAGGGCTTTTTAAACACTATACTAAACGAAAATTGCTTAACAGGTTTGAAGAAAATACCTGACGGAGTAATTGACTGCTGTATTTCTTCTCCTCCTTATTGGGGCTTACGAGATTACGGACACGATGAACAAGTTGGAAGCGAAGAAGATTTTACCGACTTTGTAAAAACCCTCTGCGAAATTTATAGCGAAGTGCAAAGAGTATTGAAACCAACCGGAACATGCTTTGTAAATTTAGGAGATACTTATGCCGGAAGTGGAAGCGGGACAACAAAGAACGCTGATACAAGCAAATACATTGAGAACTCAAAGCAGGTTTATGTATTGCCAAACGGAACGGCAAAGGCAAGTAAATTCAGAGGCACAGGATTGAATAAAAGTTTGCTGATGATACCGGAACGCTTTGCAATAAAAATGATAGATGCCGGTTGGATTTTACGAAATCAAATTATATGGCACAAGCCAAACCAAATGCCGAGCAGTGCAACCGATAGATTTACTGTTGACTTTGAAAAAATCTTCTTCTTTGTGAAGCAGCCAACGGATTACTATTTTGAACAGCAACTTGAACCCTATACAAAACCAATGGATAGATGGGGCGGTGATGCGTTGGAAGCAAACGGAAATTCAACTTGGGATGATGGCACAGGGCAAACAACCTACCGTAATAGAAATATGCGCCCGAACCCTGATGGAAAGAATATGAGAACCGTTTGGAGTATAAACACCGAACCATTCCCAAAAGCACATTTTGCGACTTACCCTGAAAAGTTAGTTGAGCGAATGTTGAAAGCCGGATGCCCGAAAGATGGGATTGTTTTGGACCCGTTTATGGGTGCTGGAACTACTGCGGTTGTGGCTCGGAAACTTGGAAGGAACTTTACAGGATTTGAATTAAATACTGAATACTTAAAAATAGCAAATGATAGATTATACTCTGAAATGGGAATGTTTCTCTAAACCTTTTAAGTTTTTGAAAAAAACTAAGGGAGCGTGGGCAAAAATTTTAGTTTCTTTTTTTCGTCCAAGTTACGATGAACCTTGCTACGAAGCACGGCAACTTTCACTTAACTAATGGCTACCCGATACTCATAGCGCATATACAATCAATTGATAATAGATAACCGATAAAAATGAGAAAATATTTAAAAGATAAACTCACAACTGTATTTGTAATTTCAGGTCAAGAGGAAAGGCGTTTACCCTTGGTATCTGAATTTTTAAAGGTTGGTGTATTTCCAATTTGGATAAAGGCTGTTTATGTAAAAGATGAATTGCCGAGAGTTGGGATAATGAGGGCGCACAAGAAATGCGTAAATATTGCTCAAATGAAGAAATACCCTTTTGTTATCATAGCAGAAGATGATGTTAGGTTTTCGCATGCTGATTCAGTAAAACATTTTTTGGAGAGTATGAAAAACCTTCCTGCAGATTGGGATATATTTGTTTCTGGATTTTATGAAGCGGAAAAAGCCGAGCAAGACTTTGATAACATTTGGAGGGTAGAGAAGATGTGCGGATTTCATTTTTATGCTGTGAGCGAAAGGTATTATGAAAGATATTTGCAAGCTGATGAAAAGTACAACATAGATTTGTGGACTACCGATATGTCAGAAGGAAAGGCAAACGCATTTTGCATCATACCATTTGTAGCCTATCAAGCGAATGGGTACAGTGAGAATGCGAAGCGCGAAGTGAATTACGATTATTTATTGAAAGAAAGAAATTTTTACCATGGGCAGCAATAACGATTTAAAAGTTTACCGAAAAGAAAAAGCAAAAGAATATGGAATTAAAATAACTCTTTCCAATGTATCTTTAAAATTAGGTATTTCAATTCAGTATTTAAGTCAGATTGAAAACAATCGCGCATACGCGAAGGACTCAAAGATTGAATTAATAAAAGAAGCTATTGACCAAATTGCAGAAGAAAAAATATGAAATGCGTTTTTTTAGATAGCAAAAGTGGTAATTGGGTGCGTGGTTATTTCCATGGATTCTTTCAACAAGGCTCAACAAGTTCTGGGTTTTTAACTTATGCTGTTGTACATTCGCTTGAAGATATTGAGGCTGATGTTGTAGAATTGTATCAACCTAAAAAACAATTAAAATTTACTAACTTTGCAGACAGCTAATATTTTAAAATTATGATTGGTAACGGAATGTTTTCAGGCAAGCAACCACGTCAAGATATGACGCTTGATGAAATTAAAAAACATTACAACGCAACAACAGTACAAGAGGCTGTTGATATGTTTCACCTTGACTGCGTAAGGTATGGCTCTATGTTTTACAATTCAACCCGAACACCTTTTAACAATTCCGCAGCAAGTAATAATACTTGGTGGAATTTAGGGGAGGCAGAAAGAGCAAGGAGGAATTTCCTTTATTTCCAAGGTGACCAACAGAATTGGGATATGGGATATTTAACTCAATTAGATGGAGGGGGAGAGATGCCGGCTCCTTACGTTGCAGGGAAAGATGTTAGGAAGATAGTAATGAATGCAAGTGGTGGATACATAAAACTTTTGAGAAATTGCCGCCCAAGTGTAACAAGTTACGATAACAAAGTTCAGACAAAGAAAAAGCAAGAAGTAAAGAGAGCAATGATTCGTTTTGACGAAGCTCCATTCTTCGAAGAAATAGCAGAGCAGTTTGGTATTGAATACAATCCTACATTTGGGATGGAATTCACAAGTAAGCAAGATGCAGAAAGACGTTTAATGCGTACAACAACAGAGGATGCGGAAATTTACGGAACTGAAATTGTAAACGAAATAAAATCAAGAAATAACTTTATAGGTTTTGGTAACAGAACTTTCATTCAGCAATATGTTGGAGGCAGATGCAGCGCAGAAGTTTCTTTTAGAGATGGATGGCCAGTTTGGGATGAAATTCCTTCTTATCTTTCAATTAACAGTAGTGTAGAGGATGATGATTTTGGAAACAATGATGAAATTAAGGGGTGGATTAGACAATTTTCTCCAACTCAATTGACATCAAGACAAGGTTTGTTTGCAAAAGAAACTTGGGGAGAGCAATTAGCAAGAAAATACGGAGAAGATACTTTAAATTTAATTTTTAGTTCACCTGCGGAAGGTTCTCCAAACGGAACAATCATAAATGGTTTCAATGGTTACCCTTTTAATTGGTGGGCAACCTCTGGGAAATACATTTCAACTTGGACTGCGGTTCGTATTTATTGGAGAGGATTAGTTGACTCCAGATATGTTCCGGACAAGAATGATCCAACAAACAAACTTCATTATTTAAGTGCTGATAGCAAAAAGCGAGGCGAAATGATTGAGGTTTACAGAACTGCAACAGTAATTGGAAACAAATGGGTAGTTGATGAAGGAATTGCAGACCAAGTGAGAGACCCGTTGAATCCTAAAAAGTTATATCCACCAATTTTAACTTTTCAACCTTTTACTTTCTTAGGTTACAACAGAAGCGCAGTTGATTCAATTCGTGAATACCAAGCGGATATGGATGCAATTGATTACAAGAGTAGAGAAATGATGGGCTTTGATATGGGGCAAATTCTTGGTGTAGTTGGTGCTAAAATGAGCAATTCTCAAAACCCTTTTGAAATCCTTGAAGAATTAAAAAAGGCGAGAATCCTTTTGGAAACAAGTTCAGGCGATATGAACAACGCAATTGATAACAGGAACGCTGTTTATGCAATCAATATGTCAACTGTTGACTACGCGATTAAATATCAGCAGTTGCGCGATATGAAAGCCAAAATGCAAGCAGACGCATTGAACATAAGCGACATTGGATTAGGTTCTCAGCAATCTTATGTGAGTAATGGAGTTCAGCAAACATCAGCGGACTTACAAAGTAACAATAGCCATTACTATTTTTGGGGCCACATGCAGTTTATGACAAACTTGTTGCAATACAGTTTGGAATTGCTGAAAGTAAAAGTTGCTGCAGGAGAAACAAAAGCTGCTGAAAGCATTGTTGGCGAAAGAGGCGTAGTATTTATGAAGGAATTCAAGAAATACCTTTATATGACTTTGCTTTGCCGAGTTGATATTGATGACTTCATTGGCGAAGGTCAGCGCAGAGAGTTGGTTGAAATCATTAAAGCATTTGGTCCGCAAGGTGGAATGGATATTCAAGATTTTGCAGAGATTATCAATTGCAAAACTTGGACTGAATTGAAAGACTATGTTAGATGGAAAAATCAAACTAACATTGCAAAAGCAGAGCAAAGAGAGTTGTTAGATAAGATTACATCAATTGTAAATACACAAACGATGGCGAAAGCTAACACTGATAGCGCAACCATTAGTGCATTAAGCAAAGAGGATATGGCAGAGCAAGCTACACAAGCTGGATTAGCTAAAGAATTAATAAGAGCTGATTTGCAAATGGATAAACATGGTATGCAACAAGACCAAATGGCTCAACAGATGCCTCAACAAATGCCTCAACAGATGTAATTATGAAAAATGCAATTCAAACTGTTAAAGAAAACGCAAGGTGGATAATTACTATCATTTTATTAATGATAATATTTTTCACCGTTGGAGCATTTCTTTCTATTTGGGGCAAAGGTTGGAAAACAAAGGCGATACGTTCTGAAACCAATTTGGCATCTGCATTAACTGATTTAACAAAGGCAAGAACTGAAATCTCAATTACAAAAACTCTAACTGAGCAACAACTTAGAGATTTTTACGGGCCACAACTTGACAAATTGCAAGAAGAAAATATAAAGTTAAAAAGGCTAATTCGATTTACAGAATTTGAATTAGAAAGAGAACGTAAAAATATAAAAGAGTTTTGGAGAGACAGTTTGATTTATCTTCCTGGTGAAATTAGAATAGCCGGAAAGAAAATAGTTGTCCAAGACAGTTGCTTAAAAATAACTTTGTTTTCTCCTTTAGGAAACGATAGTATTGTTTTCATATCTACCAAACAATCAATCAAAGGAACTCTTGCTGTCTATTTAGGGAAGCGACAGCAGGAGTTCAAATTGTTTAAGAGAAGAATGTTTAGATACGGAGAACGCGAAAAGACTGCAAAGATGATAATCAATTGCGATTCTTCTAAAGTGCAGATTGAGGATATTGAAATTCTTAGAAATTAAATTTCAATCTCAAACTTCGACAATTTAAAAGGTTCATTTGAAAGTATTTTTATATGAATAAATGTAGCCACGTTTTTTTTAGTCAACGTTTCATCTGAAAACATTATTTGATTTTGTCTGATAGCATTGACTTCGATATAAGGTAACGGAGGTAGCTTGTCATAAACCAAGTATGCATTATCTGTTTCTGAATCCAAGAACAATGCTATCTTCAATTGAATTTCGTGATTGTAAAACATATACCCTTCTGATAAATTAAAATAGAAGGGAGGTTTATTGTTTATATCAATCCTTGCATGCTGATTTTCGCAGTAGATGTAAATATCCTTAATGCTTTTCCTACCTATGTATTGCTTTGCCTCTCGCGTGAATGATTTCAATGCGCCATTTTTACGATGGTAGTTTTTAAAAGCACCCTCTATAAATAAATACTCAACTGGTACATTATAATAGGCAGCAACTCTAATCAAAGTATCAACTCTGCTATTTGAGTTGGTTATATCCAATGCCATCCTGCCTACTGTTTTTGTACTCAATCCTGTTACATAAGCAAAGTGATTTCTGCCGTTAGTTTTAGTTACACGCAGACTCTCATTAAACTTTTCTTCCAAAACTTTAAGGTTGTCAGAAAAGTTTTTTGACACTTTATCTCCTTCTCTCTTGAACGCTCGTTCAAAATCTTTTGCGGCAACACCGCGTATTTGCTTTAAAACTACTTCTTCCATGGGTACATATAAGTCGCGACAAATATAGTTATTTTATTTAAAAAATAATACTTAGAATTTTGCAGAAACACAAAACTATATGTACGTTAACTATTTTAGAAGCACAGAAGCAGAGGGAGACGGAGGGGGAAGCGCACCCATCGAAGTATCCGCTGAACAAAAGCCAATCGAATCAATTGCCGTAGAGGCAACGGGCGCAGAACCTGCAGACCTTGACTACGACCTTGAATTAGGTGATGAAGAAGTAATCGCTGAATCCAAGCAGAACACGAGTGTTCAAAATGCTGGAACGAGTAATGCAACTCCATTAGGTGAAACTGTATCTAAAGCAGATTATGACAAATTAGTTGCTGAATTACATGAAAGCAAGTCTGCTTTGGCGCAATTCCAAAAACTCAATGATGACCCGATAATTAAAAAGACGGTCGAATATCTCGTAGGATTGGAGCAAGGCGTGGAGGCAGACCCACAAGTTTTACATGAGCAAATATTCGGTATCAATGTGGCTTCATTGTCGGAAGAACAGTTACTTAGTAAAGTAATCCAAATGGAAGCAAATGAGCTTGGCGTAAAATTAGAGTTATCTGATTTAGAAAATATCATTAGTGAACGCCTTAGTGACCTTGATTCTATGACAGATCCTTTAAAAAGAGCATCTGCGATTAAGGCAATGAAGGAAAAAGTAAAATCAACATCAGGAACAACTGTTTCCGAAGAAATCCAAAAACGTGTTGCCGACAGAAAAGAAGGCGATGCTTATTGGCAGAAAACGGGAGAGCAATTAGTTTCTTTCCTAGATGAATTGGTTACAAAAGGTTCAAAAGACTTTGGAAATAAAGCTGCGTTTACTAAAACAGACAAGGATTTAATTCTTGAAAAAGTAAATAACGGCATATACAGATTCAAAGGAGACCAACTTGATTTAAAACATTTGGTAGAAACGTTAAGTTTTGCTAAAGACCCAAATGCTTACATTAAATCAATAATGGAATCAGCTAAGAACAAAGCCAAGGTACAATCTTTAGCCGAAAGAAGTGCAGGTTCAATAGTGAATAACTCAGACCCAGCAAACATAGGCCAAAGAACAAATTACCTTCGTGACCTTTCAAATGCAAAGATGGAAGATTTTGACCCAAGAAAAGCAACAACTGTAAATTAAACCCTTAAAAACTAAACTGAAATGTCAGTAATTCCAAATACCAACCCCTCCGCAAGGAGTTACCTTGATAACTTGGTTGTTAACCAACTTATCACACAGATGAATCCGGGCATTACATACAACCTATGTAATCGCAGACCAGTATTTAACGCATTTTTGCGTATCGTAAACAAACAATCAGGAGGTTCTATTCCTATTGTGCCAGGTGATGGTAAAATCATTTCTGCATCTCGCGGTCTTGACTTCATCAACACAAACATTACAAGCGTGTCTTTGTCAAACAACATTGTTACCGTAACATTTGATAGCACAGTTGAAGGTATCCGTCAGAATGACGTTGCTTTCTACGGAACAGCTTGGTCTGACCAAGGTCGTGTAATTGAATTCAAAAACGGAACAGGTGCTTATGCAAAATTAGCTCCATTATACGGACAAACTTTCTCTGGTTCTTCTTTCGCAGCAGGACAAAACTTAGGTTTCTATGGAGATAGTTCTGTTGCTGTTGATAGCCCTGCAAAAGGACGTAGATTCTTAAATCCAACATTGGATTACAACTACCTTGAAATCGCAAGAGAAGGTAACTACACTGCAAGACGTGAGAAAGTATCTACAAGAGTAACAACTGATGGTTCTCAGCCAGGTGTGAAAATCCTTAACGGAATGTGGTACCAACAAGCAGAAGCAGACATGTTAGCTCGTATGGAAATGTCTCTTGAATTCAGTCGTTTGTTCAGAGATAGAGGAATTTCACAAGATGCTGACGGTACTCGTTACACTAACGGAGGTTTCCGTTGGGCAGTAAAAAACAGAGGTGGTATCTTTGCTTCTTTCTCAACTCCAATAACAAGAGATTGGTTGGAAACTCAATGGGGTTCTTTATATGACCAAAACATCGGAGTAGGTGGACAATACATATTCTTCTTAGGTCGTGGTTTATGGTCTGCAATTAACTCTGTTTATGAGCAAACAATTATCCAAACAGGTATCTTGAATACATTTGCAGGAGAAGATGTTCAAGCTTTCAACATTCCTTTATTTACAATTCCTGGTGTTAACAAGCAAATCGCAGTAGTTGAAATGCCATTGTTTAACGAACCTACAATTTTAAATAACGCTCGTTGTACAATCGCTGGTTATGAGAAATACACGAAACTTCAAATGTCAGGTTTCATGATGCAAGACAACTTGCTTCGTTCAACTGATGGAAGAATGTTACCTCAATTTACTCAATACCACTTTGGTGACAAAGAGTTCTACATTGGACGTTTAACTGGTTTGGATGCTGCTTACAGCAATCAAATGAGCGCAACTGATTTGAGAGATTCAATGATTTCAAATCCTTTGGACGTAGCAACATTACGTGATTTAACTCAAATCAACGTTTTGACTGATAGCGGAATTGACGGATACGGTTACGGTGCATCATGGTTTGAACCCACTAAATAATTATTAACATTTAAAAAAACATTAAAAAAATGGGACAGTCAACAAACTTTCAAGGCTTTGCACTTAATACAGTAGCAGCCGCAGGAGCCGATGCAGTTTTGGATAATGGATTACTTACCTTAACGGGCGTATCTTCTCCAATCGCATACGGTTCAATTTTAAACCCAATCGGAGTGAAGTTTAACGCTTCGGTAGCCGGTATCGCACGCTCTCAACAAGCAACAGTAATTGTACCTCCAGCAGTAGGAACTTCGTATCAAATGTATTTCACTCAGCCTCAACCTGATGGTGGAACTTCAAAACAATTTGTAGCGATTACTTCTGTAACTGGAGATACTGCAATAACAGTAGCAACTACTTTAGAAACAGCTATCAATGGTTTGATTGATGCAGGTTTACTTTTAGGAACAGTTACTCGTGCAAGTGCAGTTTTAACAATTGCAGGAACAGTAGCAGCACCAATGTTAAGAATTACAGGAGTTAGTTCTTCTTTAATTACTTTGGCAGCAGCTTCTCCTTCTGGAACAGTTCCGGTAAATCAAGGAGCGCAAGTTGTAGCACAAGATGTTCAAAACGCTTTAGCAACAAACACTTATTCAACTTTTGAATTTCAATTCTCAGGTGATAATAGTGGAGAAACATCTCAAATTGCTCCTAACAGAAATTTCATTTATGCAATTGCAGAAGGAACAGCCAATGCAAACACTTTGATTGATAAATTAAAAACTATCTTCCAAGCTGTTCTATCTGGTTCAAGCCCTTCTACTACCAACCCAGAAAACGTGTCGGTATTATAGTAATAGTGTGTGTGTTTATTTTTTGAGAAAAGTCCGAGTATATCTCGGACTTTTTTTATATTTGTCAAAAAATAAACTTGAAAAATGACTAAAACATTCACAATCGGATTGAAAAATCCATCGGACATCATTCTAAATGAACAGATGTGTTACCTTGACCACAAGACAAATGAGTTTACGTATGTTGACATTTATGGCGTAGTTCAGAAGTCAAAAGAAATTAACGTTCAGAAAGCAAAGGTTAAGATTTTACCAATCAGCGCAAACAATCTATTTTACAAGATAGAGATTACTGAAACTGATTCTGATGCAAACAAGACAAAGAAAAAAGCTGAAATAGAATTTATAAAGCGTTGGCCATTGGTTGCAAAAGCAGGACACAACAATGCTTTAGATTGTTTTCCAAGCGAAAATCATCAAGCGGAATTTGCAAATGTTTTCAAGGCTGATAAAAAAGCTTTATTGTCAACTGATGTGCAAATGTATTCGTACAGAGATGAAGAAGAAATTAAACAAAGCAAAGTTGGTGACTTACATAAGCTCCGTAAAACAAATAGTTTACTTGGTAGCATATTGCCTAAAGAAGAAGGTGGAGATGAAACTATTGTAAACAATGTAATGTACATGCTTGGATTAAATCCAATTGGTAAAGACATTGCAGACAAGGAAACTAACATTTACGATTTTGTAAACAATAGCAACAAGCATGATGAATTTGCTAAAATCATTGAAAGACGCTCTTACGATGATCCTGCAACGTTAGCTGTTCATGCCGGAATTGCTTGTTACATTATTACACAAAACGATTCTAAGTATTATCAATTTGAGGGTACTTCCATTTCGAAAGAGATTCAAGATGTAGCGTTGCATTTCAGACAAAACAAATCTGATTGGACAAACCTGCACAATGAATTAAAACTTAGAGGTGTTGAAACCCCAGAGCAGATTGGTGAGAAATCTGTAAAAGCTTCTGCAACCAAGCCAAGCGAGGTTAAAAAAGAAAATTCAAAAGCAGATGAAATAAATATTTAATATTTGATTTTTTATTTTTAAAAAGCCACTTTAAATAGGTGGCTTTTTTTATTTATATTTACATCCCAATATGGCAACTTCATCTTTTGAATTCGATAAGTTATTTCAATTAAGAATTGATAAGAACTACAACAGCTACAATAGCCCTATTCAAAGGGAAAGGTTGTATAAGGAAGCATTGTATAACGCTTTTGAGTACGTTTATAAAAGACTAGACGAGCAAGAGGAATACGATGAACTTAGGTCTTTCATAAAGATAAATACGCCTTTGGTTCCAATAAACAATGCTATTGATATTAATACTCAGTTGCCAAATTACAATCACTATTTATTTTCAAGAGGCGAGTATTTGGTTCCTTACAACCCAACTATATCTTTCCAAGAAGCAAGTTATGATGGGGAAAAAACAACCGTAAGTTCCAAATATGTTTTGCCATATCGTGATGGAGACAAAATTAAATTTTACGATGTATTGGTAATGTCAGAATTAAATTCTGATTTTTATGTGAAAAGAATAGGTTGGAGAACTTACCAATTGTTTACTGATGAAGCGCTGACAGTTCCATTCCTTGCTAATGTTAGCAATGTTTATACTGGCGATGCAGGTAAATGTCAGCAGATAATTGAATCTAAATTCATAGTTCAGTACTCTGATGAAAGAATTCAGACGTTAGATACTCCAAGTATTAGGAATCCAAAAGTAATGATTGCTGATAATAAAATAGAATTGTTCCCAAGTGGTTGTATCAATTTCTATCTTGATTATTTAACAAAGCCTCCGATATTTGTAACTCAAACGAATAATGTTTTTAGTTCTACTGATGATTTAGAATTATATTATCCAATGAAGTTCATTTACCAAATTTTAGATAAGGCAGTTGAAAGATTTAATATGAATACAAAAGACACAGAAAGTTTCAGAGAAGGAGTTAACTACGAAAATCTAAACCAATGACAGGCCCAGCAATAAATGACTATATCATAAAAGCCCTTTCGGGAACTGGTGTTCGTACAGATGAAATGCAGAGTTTGAGAGAGGAATACGTTTCTCGCATGCGCGATGGCGCAAGAGGCACAATTATTAATCAAGCGTATTTGATGAATGGAAAAGTTGCACCAATTTATTATCAAGAAACTTATGCTAATTTAGGAGATTGGATTCAAGAAGATAAATGTGTTTATAAATTCCCTGCACCTTCACCATTGACAAATCCTGAAGGATTACCTTACGTAGAATGGATTGGAGGCAGCGATTGGAGTTGTGATGGGAGATTTAGATTTGCTCAATCAAGGGCTGCATTAGTTATGGCCAATAGTCATCACATTGTAGGCAGAAGTAGTTTGACTCGCGCCTTTTATGATAATAACAATAACCTTTGGTGGATTTACAGAGCAGAAGATGTAAGTGATTTTGCAGTAAGGCAAATATGTAATAACCCTTACGAAGTAAAAGAATACAATATTGACAGCAGCGAATATCCATTTCCAATGGATCAACTTGATAGGCTTATGGAAGAAATATTTAAACTTTACTACAGGAGCAGAGAAAGTGCAAGACAAGATTTGATTCCTAATAGTAGAGAGGATTCTAAAATTAACATAGGAGGGCGTAGATAATGGAACAAGCAAGCGGAGGCGCATACTACAACATTAGTCTAAATGATGCCATCTATGAGGCTAAGATGCACTTAAAAATACTAAACGATTCCGAAGATGATTTCTTAGAAATTTTAGCTTGGAATGCAGTTAGGAATATTGGCGCAATTTCAAGTTACACAACGCAAGTTAGGAGATTGAAAATTTGCGAAGGACGTGCCTCATTGCCATCCAATATGAAACGCTTTTTGTGGTTCAGAATAGTTTGGCCAGAAGGTTATGTTCAAAACAATACACCATCTGCTTTGAATTGGAACTTCATGTTTGCAGATATAGCTTTTTTAAACCAATGTGGATTTGACGATAATAATGAACAAGCAAATAGTTTATACAATGCCTACAATGTTGTTAGAATCAACAACAACCAGTTACAGTTTTCAAATAGAAGAAATATTTTCTTCGATGAACTTGATGTTGCATTCATCGGATACAACGTGGATGACAACGGAGTATTTTGGATTAATGACGGTATCAAAGAAGCCGTTGTGTTCAGAATATGTAACCAGTATAGCGTAACTCATAGCCAAAAGTATGATAACTTCCAAAAGGCTACTTGGAGGGATATGGCTATGGCGCAAGGGAATAAAGCGAGAGGTGATGCAGCAATGGATTACTTCAAAGAAAACATTGACCAAATACAACAAATGTATCGTGCGTATAGCTACGACAGAGTTGTTAGTAGAAAACTAAGCCGCTTTTAAGAAATGGAAAGGGGACCAATAGTTTTACCAACAACGGGCGGTGTAGATAAAGATACTTCCCCAAGATTTGTCAGAAAAGGCGATCAAATACTTCTTTACAATTTCGAATGGAATGAAAAGCAAGTTGGCGTTCAAAGTTCTGCACAACAAAATGTATTGGCAATAGATTTTGGAAGCGTTAGTTTACAACAGCAAAAGACAAGGATTTACTTAACTACATTTCCTGAAACAATGACTGTTACGTTGAAAGACGTAAATGATTTTGTAAGGTTTTCAGGCTCAATAGCAGCAACTCAAACATTAGCCGGAGCGAAGCAAGCAATTATAGATTTACTTCAATCAAGTGCTTACCAAATAACTTTTGAAAGCACAGGAAGCGAACCATACCTTGATGTAACTATAAATTACTTTTATCAAGATTACGTTCTTGAAATAACTGATAACACAATAGATATTCTAATTGAAGCCATTAGTCAAACTGGAGTTGGTGTTTATATGCCAATTGGAAGTTTTGATTTACTTGGCGATTTCTTTATTTGGTTAACAACACAGAGGGAAGAAAGAACACCTATTGGGATTCCAAGTAATGTATTTGCATCTGTAAATAATCAAGTTGGAGTTACAAAATTTTCGCATGGATTAGTAAACAATGAATCAATTTCAATTTCAGGTATAAATGGAGTTCCAGAAGCAAATGGTATTTATACTGTTCAAGTAATTGATGCCGATAATTTTATACTACTTGGTTCATCTTTTTCAGGAGCATTTGTAAATAGTCAGCAGATACCTATTTACAAAAACATATTTGGGTACGGTTGCATTGGTGTAGTTCAATATACAAGAACTGCAAATTTTTATACATTCACACCTTTGCTTAGAAGTAAGCAATTAAACTTCAATACTAAGAATGAAATATACCAACCGCAAGTAGTTAAGAACGGGGAAAGAATTAGCATGTATTATACTGATAATTACAATACCCCAAGAAAGACTTATTATGAGGGTGGTTATGTAGAAGATGGAGCAATATTCCCATTGTATCCTTTAAGTGGAAATTACTCTTATCCAACTATAAATACGGAAACTGCTTTACAAGTAAACACTGGTAATTATACAGTTGAGTTACTTGAACAAGTGCAATCGGGAGGAAATATTCCTTCAAGTGGTTGCAGGTATGGAGTTGTGTTTGTTGCAGAAGGTGGAGCGCAGTCTGAAATGACTTTGTTATCAGATTACATTCCTGTATTTGAACCACAATACATTGACCAAGATAGTATTGTTTATGGTACACTTGCAGCAACAAGCAAGATAAATAGAATAGTAGTTTCTAATTTTAATCCTGGTGTTTTTGTTGCCGTTCAATTGTATTATTTTCAATATGCAAGTTCAACAGCAAATGTTGCTACTTCTGCTTTCTTTATTCGTGAAGAACCTTTAGGAGAAAGGCAAACTGAAATTGTTTTAGAACACAATGGTGCAGAACCAGAAACAGCACCTTACGATGCTACATTGGCGCAGCAAGTTCAAATTAGTTTTAGAACCGCAAAGGATTTAACTTTGATAAATAACCGTTTGTTGGTTGCTAATTATACAACTACGCAAGATTATGATTTAAGGAAATGGGTAGCAAATTGGAAATATTCAATTATAAAAGAATTGGTTCCAGCTTCGGTAAAAGACACTGATTTCCCTGCTACTTACAATGAATTCTTTGACCCTGCAAATACTAAAAAAGCAGGTTACTCATTGCAAGAATGGATTAGATTTTATGCTGTATTTAAAAGTAAATTAACAGGGCGTTTAACTTCTGCATATTTCCTTTATGATGTCAGATTTAATTCCCAAGCAGATTATGACCCTAATGAGTTTATTACTACAAATTTAACAGATAGAAGGGATTTAGTAGGAGATGAATTAATTGATTATAGTTTAGGGGATTTAGATAATAATTATTTCCAATTTGGTATCAAAGTTAAAAATATTGATTGGTCTTTTCAAATTGAAGGAATTTCGGCAAGAGATTTATTCAGCGATGTTTTAATTTATAGAGCAGAGATAATTCCAGAAGTTCAAGCAAATGGAATTTATCATGCTTCAGCACCTCCATTAACGTTTCCTTTAAATAGTCCTTTTATAACTGATTTTTTTAGAGGAGCAAGTACTTTATATGGGCCTAATGGTGATATAACTCCAACTGGTTCAAATACAGAGTTTAGACAAATTGGTAGTTTTTATTCTCCTGATTTATTTTCAAGTCCTTTGTTATATCAAAATAGAGTTGACGATAAGGTAATTTTATATGGGTCAATGTTAAATACAGAAATAAAAAGCGGAACTGTAACCGGAGCTGATGCGTTATTATTTATTAAGCAACCAGTTAACGGTTACGATGAAGCTTTATTTTTAAATATTGAAGATTATTTTTACAAGGAATCAAATTCTGTACAAATTATTGATAATTTAACATTTTTTAAATCAATTGGACCTTTTATAAGTGGAGGAGGAGGTTTTTTGCCATCAAGTCCCGTTTTAAGAGTAGAAAGTTGGGCTTATAACTTCAATAATCCTGATGATGGTTTCTATCAAGCTTCTTTATTTAGAAGCATAAAAGATAAATATGGAGATGCAGAAGATTTGAATAAAACAGTTTGGTGTCAAAATAAAATATCTTATCCTGACACAGAAGGAAGTGTATTTGGTGGAGATGTTTTTACTCAAAATGTTTATTTTAAAAATGCAACAAGAGGACAAGTTTCTCAACCTAATGGTACAGGATTTACAACTTCTGGATTTGGTTATATGTTGATTTCTCAAAATAGATTTAATCAGAATTTAAGAATTTGGGATTCAACAAGCACAACCTTATTGTTTCCAGTATCAACTAATAATTTTTTAGCATGGTTACCTTCTCAACAATTTGATACCTATCAAGTATCAGGAGCGTATTCAATAAATAATAATGTTCAAAGACAAGTAGTTTATAATTCAAGAAGATTTTACAGTGGAAAGTTTTCAAAAAGAAAAGTTTGGAGCCAACTCACGCCTAACGGAAGTCAGTCGGATAATTACCCAATATTTTTACCATTGGACTTTCAAGATAATCCAGATGCTTTCGGAGATATTACGGGTGTGGTTGAGTTGAACAATGAATTGTACACTATCCAAGAAAGAGGATTTACAAGAGAATATTTTAATACAAGAGGAAGGCTACAAGCTTCTGATGTGGGTGAAATACTTGTTGGTGACGGAAGTGTTTTGAGCAGAGTAGGAGATACCTTGACTTATTACGGAACTAAAAACAGAGGTTCTTTCGTAAAAGGTTTTTCTTCAAGTGGTAAACCTATTTTGATGTATATAAATACAGAATACAAAGGTGTTATAAGATTTGGTGCCGATGGTATTACTGATATTTCATTGAGAGATGGTTGGAAGAATTTCTTTAATAATAATTTGAATTGGGTAGAAAATGCAAACACACCTGCAGATGGATATGGAATAACAGGAGTTTGGGATCAAGTTAAAAAGAACTTTGTTTACAGTGTTAAAGGTTGGAAGAAATCTGTACCTTGGAATGCATTAGTGTTTTGGGGAGTAGGAGATACGGTTGAATTAGGATTTACATTTTCGGGAGTTCCGCAGTTGTATGTTGCCTTAGTTGAAAACAATAATCAATATCCAATTGACAATTCTACTGTTTGGGAAAAGGTAGATATTGAAAACAATCAATATTACAATGTTTACACTTTTACTTATAACGAAAGTAAAAACAGATTTACTCAGAATTACGGATTTGCTCCTAATTTTATGGGTAAATGGGTGAATAAATTCTTTACTTCGTATCCCAATTTGGAAACTAACAACAGAGGTCAATTGTATTTTCACGCGATAGATGGCCCGATTAATTTTTACGGAGAGGCGCAAGATTGCAAGATTACAGTTGTTGTAAACGATATGCCGAATGAGAATAAAAAACTTATGGCAATGCAGTTAGATTGTAATGTGAAACCAAAGCGAGTTGATATTACAAGTGTTTACAGGAATGAAGATTTTGAAGATATAGAATTGAAAACATTTATGCTTGAAGATAATTTTGAAACAAGAGATGGTTATCAAATTGGTTCTATACCTTTGAACTTGGATGGTAATGGAAGTCCGGATGGAGATGAGAATCAAATGGAAGGAATTTATAGTATCTTTGAATTCACTTTTTCAGGAGAAAAACCCGTAACTTTGAAAGATATAATTATATTTATAAGAGGCTCAAAACGTAACTTCAAAAAATAGAAATCATGGCAGGAGAAACAGAATTAATAAGCCTATTAGCTCAATCAATGCCCAATATGGGAACATTAGCTTTAGGTGCAATTCAAACCTATATGGGTATGAAAGGATTGAAAGAATTAAACAAAAAGGAAAGACCGAATTATTCTGTTTCTCCTGAGATGTATAATTCTCAACAACGAAGTTTTATCAATAGCAAGTACGGATTTACTCCGCAGCAAACTGGTAATTTCAATCAGCAGTTAGGAAGAAATATGGTTGGTAACTTTAGAAACCAAGTAAATATGGGTGGAGGTAGTTTGTCGCAAGCATTATCGTCAAGAGGTAATGCTCAAAACTTAGGAGCATTAAACCAATTTGCTAACCAAGATGCTTCATTGCTAAATCAAAACATTCGTTACAATGACCAAATGAATGCTAATATTCAGAATCAATTGAATAGACGAGTTGGTCAAAACGTTGCTTACAGAATGAGTGATGAAAAAGCAGTTGGAGGCAGTTTGCAATCAGGGCTTACTAATTTAGCTTCTGGAATGAATAGTATGGGTAGCAATTATGGAGGAGGTGGACAAGGTGGACAAGATGGCGGTCAAGATTTTAGTCAGTATTTTAATGAAGGTCAAGATTTACAGCCTTATCAAAAAGTTGGACATGCTTATAAATAAATTAAAATAATAAATGGCAACAGCATTAACAGCACAAGGTATTGGTTTTTCGGGCGCACCACGAGAGTACACAGGTATTGTCATGCAGCGAAATCGTCAAAAGCAATTAGATGAGCAAGCAGGGAAAGAAAAGCAAGATAAAGAGTATGCTAAACTTTACGATCAAATTAATATCAAAGACCCTACTAAATTCTTTGCGTTTGACTTAAATGATATCAAAAGAACTACTGCTGATACAATAGATAAATTAGCAAAAGCAAAAGCAAGTGGTAATTATGCAGAAGCTCAAAAGATAACTTCTGATTATAATACTACAATTGGAAGTTTGCAACAACAAAAAATAGATTATGATGCCAAAGTTAAAACTGGTAAATATATATTTGACCCCGATTTGATAAATTTTGAAAACTCTCCAACCAGAGAAGAAGCAGTCAAAAAATACGGACAAAGTGAAGGAGTTGTTTCTGAAAACAATCAATTTAGATTTAATGCTATTCTTAACTTTGATGATTCAAAGTTTTTTACAGATGTTGCAAAAGACCCTAATGTAGTTATGTTAGAAGGGTATGAAACAGTTAAAGATGATTTTGGAAATTCATATAGGAGAGAAAAATTCAAAATAAATGCACAAGCTTTTGATGCAAGATTAATTAATGCTATGGAAGATCCTCAGCTTTTAGCTGCGGAGGCTGCTAAATACAGAATTAAAAATCCTAAATGGAGAGAATTATCACCACTTGAATTTGAGCAAAATGTAAAAAATGACTTTATTGACAGAGGTAGAACTTATGCACAAATTCCAAAAAATAAAGAAAGAAATATTGGCAAAGGAATAAATGTAAGCAATGTGTTTAACGCAGGTAATGGTGAACAACAAAACGAAGGAGATTTAGGAGGTATTTCTAATGTTAGGTTGAAGTATAAAGGTGAGGTAGCAGGGAATTCTTTTACAATTGATTATGATATTCCTGCAAAAGCGGTAGGAGCATTGAAAGATGTAAAAGGTACATATCCTACTACAATCTCAATGATTGATTATAAAACAGGTCAACCAATAGTAAAACTTGGTATTACGGAAGGTACATATAATACAAGTTTTGTTGCTCCTGTTTTGTATGAAGATATAAACATTGGTGGAATAAAATTGAAAAAAGGGTTGATTGTAAATGCTGAGAAACTTGAAGGAATACAAAAAGGATTATCAAGAATAATTTATGAAAAAGGTAAAGTAAAACCAGGATTAGTTTCATTTGGTAAACTTGAAGATGGAAAAGAAGTTTACAGAACGGCTGAAATGAGTGACCAAACGCAAGAAACATCTTTGGCAAAAGAAGATTCTCCAAAATATGAGAAACTTGAAAAGCAAAGAAAAGAGGTTACTGATGAAATTAATAATGAAATTAATAAAGTTAAAAGTCAACCTAAACCTGCTACTCAAACCAAAGCGGCTGCGCCAAAACCTGCTGCGGTAAAACCAAAAAGTGAGAATAAAACAGGTTACGAAAATTTATTTAGAAAACCAAAATAATTAGATGCCACAAGAAGAAATTAAAACATTTAAGGTTGGCGATAATGTTGCTGACGTTCCTTTATCTCAAAGTGAAGGTTTTTTAAAAGCGTATCCTGATGCAATAGAAGTTAAATCTTTTACTGTTGGTAAAGATACTGCTGATGTTCCATTGAATGATGTTGATGGATTTATGAAAGCGTATCCGGATGCTAAACCATTAAGTTTGGGAAAGCCTTTAGCCGAACCTTTAAAATCTACAAGTGGGAAATCACAATTGGGTGGAGGAGAGTTCGGCTTTAATCAGACTATTAGTGCGGAAAGCAATCAGCCTAATGTAATGGCTGAACCGCAGCCTTTGTCTCCACAAGTTGAGCAGGAAACTATTGAAACACCAACAATATCACAAGAAGAAATAGTTCCTAAGCCTCCAGAACCACAAGTAATTGCTCCATTTCAAGGATTAAAAGAATCTGCTGAAAGTTTACCAAAGAAAGAAAAGGTAGGCGAGGAAAGGTATCCTGAAATGATTTCAAATTTGCGTAATGAACAAAACCAATTGTTGCCACAATACAATGAATTGGAACAAATAGTTACTCAACAAGCTGCTGAATTAGAACAGAATAAAGCAGAAGTTGAGGTGCAATTACAAGACCCAAATGTTCCTGATGAATTAAAAAATCAATTAAGGAGTGAGTTTGATGCCCAATTTGAAAATCATAAGCAAGCAGTTGACCAATTACAACAATTAGAGCAGAAAAGAAATCAGAATCAAAAAGCTATAAATATTTTAAATGCTGGCTACAAAAGAAAAGGTGGGCAGTATGAAAAAGAAATGGAAGCTATTTTTGATAAGCAACCATTTATTGATAAGGCAACAGGAGCGTTTAATGAATTTTCGGTAGCGACTTATAACGCTGTTGTTCCTGCTGTTGTAAGTACTGTTGGTGCTTTATTAAAAAGCCCTATGTTAAATCCGTTGGCGGGAACGCCAGTAAATAAATTAAATGAATTAGCTGGAGATAGATTATTAAAATTAAGCGACCAATTAGAAGTAAATGCTAAAGCTCTAAATGCAAAAAGTGGTGTAATGTCAACTGAAAGCCAATCAAGTAAAAGGCTTTATGATGATATTAATCCTTACAATTTTGCACAAGGGATGGGTAGCCTTGCTGGTAGTTTAGGAATGACAATGTTAGGTGGAGGGGTTGCGGGTAAAATTGGTGGTCAAGCAGCAGCTTTTTCTCAGATATATGGCAACAGTTATAAGGACGGGATTAAAGCAGGATTAGATAATAATCAAGCAACTTTGTATGCGTCTGCTATTGCTGCTCCTGCTGCTGTTTTAGAGGAATTTGGAGTAAGTAAATTATTTGATTTAGCGGTAACTAAAGGAGGTAAGAAAATATTACAAGAAGCAGTTTTATCTGAATTAAAAAAGAATGCGGGTAAAATGACTGCTAAAGAAATATTTGATTTTACAACTAAAAAAGTAACTCAAATAGTTGCTTCGGGTGTTGTTGAAGGTGGAGTTGAAGTAAGTCAAGGTGCTGCTGAATTTTTAACTAAGTTAGGAACAGAGGCAATAACCGATGCTGACTTCGAGGGAAACCTTGATATGGACGAATTTAAAAAACAAGCATTTGAAAACTTTGCTTTAGGAATGGTTGGCGGTAGTGGTGCTGCTGTTGGTATTCAAAACAGTCCACAAGCGATTAATCAAGTTGCGGCAGAAGCATTAACTTCTCCTGAAAAAATGCAAGATTTTAAAAATAATTTAGAATTATTGCGTATAAATGGAGATATAACACCAGAAGGCTTTAACACTGCTAATACTGCTTTAAATAAAGCTATTGATGTAAGTAAGACTGTTCCTGCAACAATTACTAATGTAGATGACCGAAAGACTGCTATTGATTTAATTCAAAAGCGCGATGAACTTGCAACGCAGTTAGAAAATACTGACCCCGATTTATCTGCTCCAATTCAAGAAGAACTAAAAAATGTTAAAGGTGAATTACAGGATTTAGCTAAAGGTATTAAGCCACAAATTTCAGAAGCGCAAGGTCAAGCGATTACAGCATCAGAACAAACTACACAAGCAACTAAAACCACAGAAAATGCCATACAAGAGCCAAGCACAACGCAAGAAATTCCACGTACTGGAGAAGCAGGGCAAAATATCCCCGAAGGTGGTCAAGGAGTTCGACCAAGCGAGCAAGGGAAAGAAACTGCCCAACAAGGTAAAGAAGAAGTAACCACTAAAACTAAAACAGATGAAAAAACAGAAAAAGGACCCATGCTGGAAGGATTACAAGCAACTGGGGATGAAGGAAAAGGCAGGCAAGCAGGTACCGAATTGCATACCGAAAGCCAAGCCCAAGAAAAAGAAATAGAAGAATTAGCAGAACCAATAGTAATATTTAAAGGCAACACAGGGAAGCTAAATCCAGATGGATCAAGGCGCACAGCACATCCAAACATACAAGGAGTTTTTGGCAGTACAGATTTAAAAGGTGCCGAAAGATATGGAAATGATATTTCAAAGTTTGATATACCGAAAGGAACAACAATAGAAACGGTAGAAATAAAAAATAAGAAAATTCCATTATCTGAAGCTAGGAAACAAGAAACTGAATTAGTAAACGCTTCTGACGCACAAATAGTAAGACTTATAACTTATGACGCAAAAGGTAGAGAAGTCCAATATATCATTAAGGATAAGTCTATTTTACAACAAAATAAGCCGCTTAAAAATGCAGAAGAAAATTTAACCACAAATATAACAACCAATGAAAGCAAAAATGAAAATGGAAAGCAAAAAGATGGAGAAAAAAGAAATGAAAATGTCTCCGAAAATGTACAAGGCAACAGAAAAGAAGGAGGGCAAAATGTCAACCTCGAAAATGAAGAAGAAGTATTAACAACCAAACAACAAATCGAAAACTTTGGGGTAGCACCTGAAATGGTTGAACCCGTTAATGGTGTTATTTCCCAAGTTTTTCAAAGCCTTAAAAAAGCAGGACTTACAGCAGCGCAAAATGTTGGTGAATGGATTGGTATCGGTAAAGGAAATCTTCAACAAGATGCGTTAAAAAAAGCTGAAATAATAAAACTTGATAACGGTGTAATTAAGCAAAATAAGATAAGAGGAAAACTTTTAAATGAAAGTCAATCCAAAGATTTACAAGCTGAAATAGAATCTAAATACGACAAGCCAGATAGAATTTATTTTGGGTATGAAAGTGATGATATTAGAAAAGCAATGTTCACTTACTATGACCCAATGCTAACAAAAACAATAAATGGAATTGATGTAAGAGTAGCGTATGGTTTATTAAGAAAAAATGAAAACGGTAAAAACGAGCGAACATATTTAATATATGCTGATGGGAAAGTAGCGGGTGAATTTTACTCCCTAAATGATATTAAAAAAGTTTTAGACTTTGTAGAAAGCAATCTTGTTAAATCATTAAATAAACAACAAATTAGTCAGCCGTTGTTTAAGAAAGGAGAAAGTAAAAAAGATTTTGGTGGATTTGAAACAAGAGATGGTAAACCAATAGGATTTACTTATGATACAGATAAAGTAGCAAGAGAGCGTTTTGATTTCTCTAAACTAAAAAAGATTGGTAGCGGAAGCGACAGAGATGTTTTTGATTTAGGAAATGGAAAAGTTTTAAAAGTTGCTAAAACAGCAAGAGGTTTAACTCAGAATATTTACGAAGGAGATTACTATTTAAAAGGAATTATTCCAGAAGTATTTGAAAGAGGTTTGAATTATGTTGTTGCCGAAAGCACTCCAAGAATAAAAACATCGGACGTTGTACAAACATTTGATGTAGACGGTAACTCTATAGGAACAGCAACAGCAGGGGAAATGCTAAAAGAGTTACAAAAGTTCTCTCAAAAAAATATGGATAATCAAGATAGTAAGCTACAAGATGTGCTTGCTAAATATGGACTGCAAGACGTTATGAGTTATAATGTTTTGTGGGGAGATTTTATTGCACAAAGAAATTGGGGGTACAAAGATGGTGTAGCATATCATTCTGACGGAGGAACATTTGGTGGTGTAGATATGATTACCTCATTTAAAGGTAAAGCAAATTTATCTGACCCCGAATTTAGAGAGATATACCAAGAAAGTAAAAAACTTAAAAAGCAATTTGGTGATACTGATAAAGCTACAATGTATAAAGAGCAAGGTGGTGATGTACAAGCTCAATACAGAATAGAAAGTGGGAAGAATACAATTGAGGCAATAAAAGATTTTGATGGAAGTCCAGAAGCAGTTGTAGCCCTTACTCACGAGATAATGCACCCAACAGTAGTAGCTATTATTGATGGTGCAGTTGAAGGAAATGAAATAGGAACCAAGCACACTCAAACTATTGTTGACGAGTTTAATAAAGCAAATCCTAAGAGCAAGGTAACTGTTGCCGAATTGATTGCAGGTAATGAAGAATTTAAGGCAGGAACTACAAGCGAACAATATCGTGATGTACAAGAGTTCATTGCTGAAAGTTGGGAGAAGTATCATACCGAAGGTGGTAAAGGATTCAGCGAAGCATTCCAAAAAGTATTAGAACAAATTACAGAAGCCTTTAGAGCAGTTTATAAAACCTTAACCGGCAAACAACTTACTCCTGAGTTACGTCAAATGTTTGACGAGATTTTAGGGAAGGAGGCACCACTTGTAGCCCAACCAACATTATCTGACTTTGGACTTACATATAAAAATGTAAATGATAAGTTTAATGAGATATCTAAGGTAATGCCATATAGAGCCTTAGAAACAGCATTAGAAAATCTTGGAGTAGAAAGAGGTGATTTAGATTCAGCTAAAGAGGCATTTTTAGCTGAATTTATTTCAAAAGACTTGCCTTCTAAATTGCCGAATAAAAAAGACAAGTTTGATAAAGATGATTTGCCTAAAGGTGAAGTTGTTGTAAAACCTATTATTAAGAAAATAACTCCTTCAAATCCATCTAACACAAAAACCAAAACAGATTCTTTAAAAAATATTGTAGGCAATGATGATATGCGTCCTGTAATGAATGGCGTATTTCAAGATGCTGAAAATGGGATGCTTGCTGCAACAGACGCTTTTAAATTAATAACTGTTTCAGATGCTACTATTACCGAATCAAAAATTGTAGACCCAAAAACTGGACAAACTATTCAAGGCAGATTTCCAAATTATTTAGCTATAATACCTCAAAATAATCCAATTCAAGTTGATGTTAATGTTCAAGATTTAATAAATCAAACAGCAGGTATATCAAGAGCGTCAGATTTTTTTGTTGGAAAGAATGAGTTTGCAATCGCTGTAAGATTAAAAATTGGTGATAATATTTTTTATTTTAATCCTAAATTACTTAACGATGTATTAACTGTATTTGCTAACTATGGAGCAAAGGATGTAACTTTTAAATTAAGTACACCAACAAGGGCTATGGTTATTGAATACGGAGGTGTTACAGGATTAGTTATGCCTGTAATAGGCGAAAATAATCAAGGTAATGTATTGCCTCACGTTACTGTTGTAAATAGAGAATTAACGAATAAAGAAAAAGCTGACGGCATAAAGGCTGATTTAGAATATTTATCTAAAAAATTAGAAGATAAAAAGAAAAAATTATCAGATGCTAAAAATAATGTTAGAGATGCAAGTTCAAATAAAGATTTAAACTCAGCAAATTTTGATGTAAAATACGAGGAAAAAGCAGTTGCGGAGGCCCAATTAGAATATGATAATAAAAAGGCTGAATTAGATAATTTAGATAACCCTTTGCAAGAACAATTTGATTTAGAAACAGTAAAAACAGCTATTGAAAATGGAGAAATTACAGAACAAGAAGCAACAGAATTCATCGAATCAACTATTGAAAACACAACAGAAGTTGAATCTGTTATCGAGAATATTGAAAGCAAAGCAGAAAGCAACAATGAAGTTGAACTCAATGAAGTAATTCAAAATGCAGACAAATTAATTTCAAGTAAGGAAGGAGCGCAAGTAGAAACAAATCCTTTTACAGACCTTGCTAATCAACTTGGTGAAGCTGCTAAAGAAGTTGTAAAACCTGAAACGCCAACAGCACAAACATTTGCAGACATATCTCAAACAGGAAAAGCAGGTAGAGATGCAAGAGAAAGTGCGAGAAAGAAATTTGGTAAAGATGCAGTTGCTAAAATGGAAGAAATAAGTCGTAATTTTGATAAATTAATTGAACAACTTGAATCAGAAAACAAAGTAAGAAAAGAATGCCCATGAGACTAACGTACCTAAAGCCAGAAGAAGAAAAATTATTGAACAATGCAGTTCGTGAAGAATTGTATGCTTCAAATTTCTACAAATATGCAGCCGCTTGTTGTCAGAAGCAAGGATATTTCGGTTTTCAAAAGTTCTTTGAAGCGGAAGTAAAAAGCGAAACCAAACATTATTTTAAGGTTCGTGACTTTATGAATGATATGAATTCAGAAGCTCAGATGCCGACAATCGAAGAAGTTGATTTCGAAGATGAATCAGTTTTAGGAATTTTCAACGCATCTTTGCAATTAGAAGTTGACTTAGGAAAGTTCTACAATGATTTCTATTTAAAACAAACATCTGCTCAGGTGCAAACATTCTTAATTGAAATGGTAAACATTCAAAGAGAATCGGTTGGCGAGTACAATGATTTGATTGCTCGTTTAGAATTGTGCATGGGAAACCCTGCTGCTTATTTATTAATTGACCAAGAGTTAGGCAAATGAGTTTAAAACCTTGTAAATTCTTTATTGGTAACAGTAACACTCCTTTGGATTACAACCAAATGTTGGAGTATATTTATAATAATCCTGAATTAAGTGTTTTAAAAGAAGAAGCCCAAAAGAGTAAAGAGATAGCTTCTGCCGCAAAAGGCATTGCAGACTTTCTTAGACAAGGTAAGATAAATAAACCAGGCGTATTTCAATCTTCAATTGGAAGTGTTGTTTGGGATGCTGCTTTGGAAGTTGCTGCTACAACAATTGAAAAAGGTGGTAATGTTGCACAAGCAATTGTTGACGGTGTGGAATCAATTAGAAATTCTGATTGGTACAAGAGCTTAACAAAAGATAAACAAAGAGAAGCGGAAACGGGATTTGTTGAGTATGTTCAAGAAGGATATGATAGCAGTAAGCCAAAAGGAGTTTCAATACCAAACAATGAATCTTTATTGACTGCTGGCAAGATTGATAAATCTGCTTTAAAATCTCGTTTGGTTGATGGCAAATTACCAAAACAAATTAGAGATGGCATTGAGAGAAATGGAATAAGTTATGAAGTTGAAGATCAAAAAATGGCAAAAGAATTTGCTGATGCTTTGATTTCTGAAATAGGTTTAGAAAATGCAGTTGCTCTTGCCCAAAGTGGAAACATTACAGGAGCAACAAAGACTTTTGTATTAGGAGCTAATGTTGATGCTGCTGCAAGGGCTAATGATATTGCTGCAATAAATAATGCTATCAATGCTTTTGATGAATCGCTTCGTGCTGCAGGTCGTGAAATTTCTGCGGCAAATGCTGTTTACATGAATAGCGAAGAAGGTATTTATGCTTACACAAAAGCAAAAGTAATAAATTACGCAAGACAAAGAACAACACAAGGCAATACTGGCAAGTCAGTAACCAATACTCAAAAGCAAGTTGGGAAAGCAAGAAAGCAAACTGCAAAAAGTGTTGCTACCCAAGTTGCTAATAAAGCTACATCAACAGCAAGCACTCAAAAGAAAGATAAGCGCGAAGGTGCTTTAAAAAGAAAGGCTGCTGCACTTGATAAGATAAAGGCATCAAGAAGTAATTTAACAAGCGGTGGTTTATCAAAAGAATCTATTGAAGGTTATGTAGAACTTGGTGCCGCGAATATCGAATTAGGTTATTACCGTTTTGAAGATTGGGTTCGTAGAATAAATCGCGATTTGAAAGCAATAGGTGAAAAACTTGACAGAAAAACATTAACTGATATTTGGAATAACAAAGATGAAAACGATGTTTCTTTAAAAGAGCAAGCATTAGATGCTGAAAAACAAGCGGTAATTAGTGGTGATTTTGATGCTACTAAAACAGTTAAAGCAAGATTGATTAGCGAAGATGGAAGTCTTAGAGATAAGATTGTTGATATTATGGCCAATGAAACAGAAAGGGCTACAACAATTCAAGAGTTAACTGATAATTTGATTAACGAGTTGACATTGCAGACTGACCTTTCTGAACAAGAAATAGATAAATTAGCAAAAGATTTTTCAGCAGCATTTGAAAAGGAAATGACTGAGGCTGCAAACAAGATACTTGACAAACAATTCAAGCCAAAACCTTTAGAAAATCCAAAGAAACGCAAAAGTCAAAATGATAAGATTGTAGAAGGAATTATTTTAGGAGGATTGGATGATGCTAAATTCAGAGAGCAATTCTACGATAAGTTAGGATTGAACTTTGTGAATGACGCAAATTGGAATGAAGGGTTAAAAGAAATGGCAAAGTATGTACACAATTCTCCAGAAGGTGCGCTAAAAGAGCAAGCTGAAAGAGAAATGGATACTTATTTAAAAATTGCCAAGAACGAGCAATACAATTGGGCGCAGTTAGGGTTAAGTCAGATAATGAACAATATGCTTTTAGGTGGTGACACTATGATAAAAGCATTGGAATACAATACAACTAAAGTTTTAATTGATACCCTTAACAATATAATTTCAAATCCTAAGAATGCTAAGTTTTTATTCCAAAAAACATTTGGAAACAAAGGTGCAGGGCTTTTAAATTTAAAGTTTTCAACCAACGGATTCCTTATGGGTCTTTATGGAATGCAAAAGTCTGGTGGTTCAAAAGCAGAAACACAAGCAGAAATACTTGCTAAGAATGCTAAAACAAAAGCATTTAGAGCATTAGGTAAGTATATGCAATTGTCAGGGAAGGCTTTAAGCGCATTGGATTTAATGGTTTCGGGGCGTTCAGCTTATACTAAGTTTTCAGAATTATTACTTGCTGAGTTAGATGCTCAAAACAAAAAGTTACCGAAAGACCAAAGATATTCTACTGAACAAATGCAAGGTTTGGTGAATGAAGTATTGGGTAACACGCAAGAGCATGTTGCTGATGCACAAGCGAAAGCAGAAGCAGAAATTAAAGCAATGTACGGGCTTGATGAAATACCTGAAAAAGGAAAAGAAAGAGTTGCTTTAAATGCAAGAATAATTGAAATTTTAAATGAGGGTGTTCAAACAAGAGGTGAGAAATTGATTGAAGAAAATGATTGGCTAAACCTTTTTGACACAGAATCTTTAAGAAGATATTACGAATATGCTGACGAATATGGTAAGAAGAATTCATTAGTTGGTAAGCCAGAAGGTTCACTTCAAGTAATTGCCTATCTATTAAATGCAATGGGTTCAAACTTGCCAGTTACAAAATACTTACAGTTGTCACCAATGTTCTTAAATGCACCTTTGAACTTTGCAAACTTTGTTTTAAATGGTAACATATTGTTTGGGAATTTGAGATTGGCTTCTTATATGATTAAAGGAAGGAGAGGTTTATTCCTTACTGAAAAGAATGCAGAAGCGGAAGGAATGTACGGCAGAAAGTCTGAGAATTTTAATGAGCGAATTTATTTAGATGAAAGAAATAGATTAATAAAAAAAGTTGCAATTGCTCAGATTACAAGTTTTGCAATTTTAGCTTTGTGTGGTTTCTTTAAAGATGATGATGATGAAAAAGAATGGGACGAAAAACCATTTTATTTGACTGCTGATTTAACTGGAGATTATGAAAAAGCGGATGCTTTAAAAGCACAAGGATTAGAGCCTTTTAGTCTTTACTATTATGGTAAAAAAGTATTGACTTGGAAAAATAGTCCAACAGCTATTTTCTTTGCTCAACCTGCTTATATTATGGAAAAGCAAAACTTTGGAGGCGATAAGTATTCAGAAGATGAATTAGCAGCTTTGACAATGGGTTCATTGGCAACTTTGACTTTTATTCAAGAATCTTCTTCTTTAAAAATTGTTAGCGATATGACAAATGCTGTTATGGAAAGAAATCAATTTAAAGATTTGTCAGGTGTTGAGAAAACAGCAACAATTCTTTCTAAGAATTTGACTTCTACTTCAAGGGCTTTATTTGTTCCTCAGTTTCTTCCAAGTATGACAAAGGACGTACAAGGAATGCTTGAAATGGATAAGAAAAAGGCAATGACAACTAAGGAGCAGTTTTTTAATGATTTACCAATATTAGATGGTATGATTAAAAATAGCATGCTTGATCCGTTTGGCAGACCTGTAAAAGAAAAGGTATCAATGCCATCTCCATTACTTGGTGCGCCAATTATTGGTTGGAAAAATGGAACGTTTGAATCTCCGTTGTCTGATGCCAAAGTTACAGATAAGTATTATGACCTTTGTGTAGGAAAAGATTATTACCCTTCTTATTATAGACAAAGCAAAGTTGCGGTAACGGTTTCTGCCGAAGAATATGCAGGACTTACTAAAAAGGAATTTGATATTGAACTTAAAAAGAATCCTGATTTAGATTCAGAAGAAAAAATAATTGAAATAGATTTATCAAAGGAGCAAGTTTATGATATCAATAAGGTAAGAGGTGAATTTGCAAGAAGTTTCATAGATGAAAATTATGAGGAAATGAAAGCATTGCCTGATAAAGAATTCAAAGATTTAATGACGGCAGTTTACTCGCAAGGAACTAACTTGGGAAAGAGAAAAGTTTTAGGAATTGAATTTCCAGTTTACAATGTTATTCCCGTTAGGGCTGTAAATGATATTAAAGAAATTGGCAATTGGAAAATACCTTTAGAAAAATAAATTACTATTAATAATTTTCTTATTTTTACACCACTAAATTTTCACAATTAAAACTTAGAAGAAATGAAAAAATCAAGTTGCGGACCAGAGATGAAAAAGCCAATGGTTAAAAATACATCATCTGCTGTAAAGAAAAAAGTCTTAGCAATGGCTAAGAAGGGACCTAAAAAAATGAAATAAGAAATGGCACTAATTCCGCAGCTTTGTATTATAGAATCGGCAAATGCTTCTTTGTTGTCAATTAATGATAACACAGGAGTGTATTCAGCTAGCAATGTAGGTGGCTTTGGTACATCAAATCCCGATTCGGATACAATTACTTCTGCAAGTATTACATTTGCCTTTGATAAAATCGTAGGAACTACCATTTTGAATTTTATAATTGACACTAATGTAATTCAGTCAGTTTCTAAAACAGATACTTTAGGAAACGTTACGGATTTAGATTTAGCAGAATACGACTTTGCTGCTTTTCCAAATGATAGCGCAACACCATGGGAATTCCCTGCTTCATTTTTTGGAGTTAGTAATACCTTTGCTGACCAATATGTAACCACTACTTATACTTTGGGCGATGGAAGTGAAACTTGGACTACTTCAACAATGTTTCTTTTAGACCAAGCTGCTTGTTGCTGCTCTCAAAAAGCGATTGCTAGATTTGCAGACAATGATTGCAAGGATTCGTTTCCTACAAGAATTATAAATGCTTTGTACGGATTAAAATATCAAAACGCTGTTGGCAATTATGTTGCTGCGCGAAAAACAATTACTCAATTAGAAAAACTTTGTCAAGACTGCGGTTGCGGTTGTGGCGGTAATAACTCATAACTATGTGCCAACAATGTGGAAATAATACTTGCGGAGGATGCCAACCAATAATTCCGAGTGGATTAAATGGTGTAGATGGTATCAATGCTTTTAACTTTACGACTGCAAGTTTTTCAATGCCAGCCGTAAATTCAAATGTTACGGTTAATGTAAAAGCAACTAATCCATTTAAAAACTCATGGTTTGCAGTTGGACAAGTGGTCTTTATAGAAACGGCAGGGTATTTTCAAGTTGTAAGTATAGCCGGAAGCAATCAAGTTACATTAGAAAATCTTGGTTACTCAGATGCTAATTTTACTCCTGCGGCACCTGCAACAACAATTGCTTCAAATGTTAAAGTTAGTCCTGCTGGATTGAAAGGTTCAACAGGAGCAAGTGGTAGTGCCGGAGCAAGTGGAACTACAAGAGTTGCATATAGTTTAGCTCCTATTGATTCAGGTTCGGGAAGTCCAAAAACTTTTATAACTGAAAGCATTGCTTCGGGAGATATGCCTGTAACAGAAGGTAGTAGTTTGCTTTTGACTTTTAATGTTTATAAAACAGTTCCTACTGATATACTTCTTAATATGATTGGTGTAAGATTTGGAGGACAAGAGTGTTTACAAGGTTTTGCAAACAATATGATTGTAATTAGTGGAGGTATATTAAAAACGCAATTTAAAATTGAAATAATTAGAAATGATGCTATTGATGAGGCTTATGTTAGGGTGCAGATTAATGGTATTGATGCAGGAGGTTCACCAAGTCCTTGGATTGAAGCTAATTTTATAAGCGGATTAGATTTTACAACTGCTAACAGTTTTGTAATCCACGGAATTCAAAATAATTCAAATACTTTTACATTCGATGTTTTAACTGTTGACAAAATAACTGCTCAATAATGAATTTACAAGAAATAGCACTAACAAGTGCAGGTGCATCTGTTCAGCCTTTTTTAGGTGCAAGTAATTTATATCAAAGCTATTATGTAAGCGGAACTGCAACATTAGCTGCTAACGTTTCTTTTGCTTCAAGTACTTCTGTACAAGGGGGTAGCTATATAATTTGGTGGGATGCAGATATTACTTTAAGTACTTTCTCTGTAACTATTGAAGGTCAAGTAATTAACCAAGATAGTTTAAACCAAGGTGGTATATTTTCAGTTTACTACAATGGTTCTGCTTGGGTTGTAAGTTACTCAGCAAACGGAATTGAGCAACCGCAAGAAAACAGAGGTGTAAATAGTGTTGCTGTCCCTTCGGGTGGAGGAACATTAACTTTGGTAGCAGGTGTTAGTAACCAATATCAAAGATTTTCAAGTTCAGCAGTAACGTTAAGTTCTAACTATACTGTTACTGCTTCTACAACTGGAGTTAAAGACGGAACTACTTTTCTTCTTGACTTTGTTGGCGGCATAACTACTAGTGGGAATGCTGTAACAGCTTTTGGAGTTTCGATTCCTGATGCCCAAGCATTAGCAGGGGGTATGGCTGTGTTAGCTACTTTTGATGCAACTGCGGTTGTTTGGAGAGCAATTACGATTAACAAGCCTGTAACTTTAGCTTCTTTATCAAGCCAAGCTGCAAACTCAATTGTAGCCAACGCCACAAATGCTTCTGCTGTACCAACGGCAATTCCAATTACAACAAATGGTTATGTCCTTAAAAGAGAATCTAATGCTTTAGTTGGAGGACTTATAACAAGCAGTAATTTTGACCCAAGTATTTTATCAACGCAATTTGTTAAACTAAATATTACTAACGCTCAATTATTAACTGGTTTCACTATTGGAGGTAAAATAGTTGATGCGGCAGGCGCAGGAACTATGATTGTACCTATCAACGCTCAATTAAGAGTTGTTTTTGGTAGTGCGGCATTTACAACTAACTTAAACTTCTTTATCGGACACACTGGAGCTTCTAATTCAATTATGAGACAAGTTGGTGGATTAGGTGCAGCAAGTACATTAATGTTTAATTTTTCTCCTACAACAGGCACAATAAACACTTCTCAGTTAATTGAAAATGCAAGTTTAGTTTACGGAATTGAAACAGGAAACCCTTCTGTAGGAACAGGAACTTCTGCTGTATTATACGTTCAATACGCAACAATACTTTTATAATGGCACTCACGCAAGGTCAAATAGAATCTTTCAGTTTAATATCAATGAACGCTATTGCTTGTCAATACGCAGCGTATGTTGATGAACTGATTGTTGGCTGCAAGTGTGATAAAGAAGAATATTTCTTTGAGCTGAATGCAATGTGGAATACTATTTGGCTTTACAATCCGGCTGCTGCAAATAATTGTTTGACAGTTGATCAGATTACAAGTATCATTTTTAAAATGATGCAAATGCTGAATATGACTTTTAATATATTTGGTTTGCCAGAAACTGATTTAAATAACACTTTGCCTATTGTAATAGTCCCTGAGCCTTTATTAACCGAAGGGTTGGATGAGTTGTTGACTGAGGACGGAGATAATATTCTAACGCAATAAATTTATAGAAGAACAGAAGTAATTTTTAAATTTAAAAATAACCTTATGGCAGGCATAAAAATAACAGACTTAACAGCTCTCTCAGTAGCTGAATCAGGAGACTATCTTTGCATAGTTGATGTAAGTGATACCTCAGCATCGGCAGCAGGAACAACCAAGAAGATTGAACTTGGAAATGTTGTTGAGAGCGGAACTTTTACTCCGACATTTTCATCTCCTACTGGAGCTGCTTCAAATCCAACATTAATAAGTGCGCTCTATGTAAAAGTTGGTAACATTGTTACTTGCACTATTCAAGGTCAAGTTGACTTAGATTTTTCATCATTAAATTCGGGAGATATTACAACCACATTTCCAGTTAATACTGTAACACCTAACTCAACTGGGGTAGTTACCTTTAATGATGTATACAATATTAATGGGTTTATTAATGGTGGATTTAAAATTAGATTTAGCTCAGGTGATACATCTATAAATGATAATGTAAGTTTTTACGCAGTCTTCCAGTATGAAGTTAACTAACAAGGGGCTTAACTTAATTAAATCATTTGAAGGCTTACGGCTCAATTCATTTGTTCATAGAGTATAATTAAAAATAATCTTTTAACTATCAGTTAGTTAAAAGTTCTTTACATAAATATCAAAATTATTTTAAAAAAATATTTTTTTTATTAAAATCTTTTTCAGATGTTTGCCGAACAATAATTACACATGGCAGATAATAAAGAATTAGAGCAAGTTGAGGGAATGACAATTACGATTCCAATAGGTTACGATTTGGATACGTGCTTTGAATGTTTGTTAGCAGACATCAATCGCAAGCGTATAAATGGACTTCCAAAACTTAAAAAGAAGCAATTGTTTCACAGAGCATTGCGTGAATGGTATCTTACTCAAATGGGTGGGAACTTGGATAAGATACATATTGACAAAGACAAGTGGAGTAAGTCTAACAATATTGTAAGCAGCATTAAATCGGATAAGATAACTATTGCTCCCAAGTTTGTATGACAAAAACGGAAATACTTTACAATCTTCCGAATGATAAATATCATGGAGAATGGCTGAACTTTATCAGTTCAAGCAAGTTAAAAAAGTATGCGACTTCGCCAATGGCTTACAAAGATTCATTGGAAGCTAAGAGTAAGCCAACAGACGGAATGAAGTTTGGAACTATTTGGCATGACTTAATGGAGGCAAAACACCACGACAATGTTGGTGGACATAATTACATAGGATTTGAGCCTAAGATAAATGTTAAGACTGGCAGACCTTATGGTCCGGATACTGCTGAACAAATGAATCACTTAATGCAATTCAAGCAGGAAAATGAAGGGAAGCAAGTTATTTCGTTTGATGATTTGGAAAAGGCAAACACAATGGTTGATTTGATTTTTAATGAGAACCTTGAAAACAAATTCAGACAGCCATTTCAATCAATGTTTAAATGCGGAAAGACAGAAGTTAGTTATTTGACATCTGATTATTCGCAAGGTGTACATATCAAAACAAGGAAAGATTTGGATGGTGTAGATTACATAATTGATTACAAAACTACTGCACGTTCTTTAAATGATTTCATTTGGGATATAAAGGACTATGGTTACGATGTATCTGCAGCAATGTATGTGATGAATAAGAAACTTGCTTTAATGGAGCAAGGGTACGACTTCCACGACCTTGATATCAAGTGGTATTGGTTTGTTCAAGAAACAAAAGCTCCACATGATTTTGCTTTGATTAGCGGCCAAGAGTTTTTAGAAGTTGGAATGAAGAAGTTTGATAAACTAATGAATGCTCACATTGATTGCACAAAAAGAAATTCATGGCCAGGAGTTGGATATTGGTCAGAAGGAAAAGTAATGAAATTTAATCCACCATATTCATTTGACAAATTAACTAATTATTTATGAGTACAGAAACTGCAGTTGAAAGACTAAAAAGAGAAGAATTACAAAAGATTGAAAACACTAAGACTGAATTACAAAATGGTTTAGTTGAGGTTCATCAGACTTATCTAAAGCAATACGGAGGCGAAAAGGCAGAAGCTATTTTCGAAAAGGAAAAGCAGTTTGCAATGATGGCAATTGCTAAGAATCCGAAAATACTTGAATGTACACCAGAAAGTATTTTGTTTTCTGTGGCGGCAATTGCGCTAACAGGTTTATCTTTGAATCCAGTTATAGGGTTAGCACATTTGGTACCAAGACATGGTGTTTGCACACTTGTTATTGACTACAAAGGTATGACCGAAGTTCTTTACAGAGGTGGCAGAATTACTTTAATGGACTGCGGAGTGGTATGGAAATCAGAAGAAGGTAGTTTAGATTTTCAAGAAGGGATAAACGGATATGTGAAGAAGAAAAGAAACTTATCTCGACCTGCAGATGATGTAATCATAATGGCTTATTCAATTGCTGTATTCAATGACGGAACTACGCATTGCCATGTACTTGACAAAGGTCAATTAGATTCAAGAGCAAAGGTAGCATCAACCGATATGGTTTACAAGGCTTGGCCGATTGAGATGGCTCAAAAGGCAGCAGTTAGAAGTCATTACAAATATCTTCCAAAGACAGAGGAAACAAATAAGTTGATGGAAGTAGTAGACAAAGAATTGGAATACACCTACGATGCAAACGCAAAGGTGGATATCAAAGAACTTCCTGCAAGTATTCAAAGTGAAAATTAACAAACATAAATAAACAATTAAAAACAAAACACATGGCACTATCATTAAAAGGAGAAGTAGTAGAATTTACTGCTGAGAAATTAAATCAAGTAGGTGACAAGACTTACGCAAGTAAACAAATTGTAATTGAGTACGGTGATGATTTTCCAAGATTCACAGCATTTGAATACGATCCTGATAAGAAAGATTTCCACAAACAATGCCACCTTGGAGATGTTGTAGAAGTTTTCTTCACAGTTAGTTCTTCCAAAGCAAAAAGCGGAAAAGCAGAAGGAACTTATTTTTCAAGAGTTGCTCCTTACAAATTAAACGTTTTGGAAACTAAATATGCTGCTCCAGTTCAGCAACAATTAGATATTCAAAATAATGCAGTAGTTAATGAGCAGCATGATGCACCTACTCCTAAACCTATAGCTGCAAAAGAAACAAAAGCGTCAATGCAACCATCAGCGAAATTTGAAACGTCAGCAGAGGACGATTTACCATTTTAAAGTCAAAAGGTATAAGGTAGATTAGGCGTAGATGTTCTTAACTACGTATTGCTTTAAATCTTGGCTTAGGAGTTCCTTTTGATTAGTTTTTATTCTCCTTTGGTCTTAACAGACTCCCGTAGATAAACCGCACCTTTGTAATTCCATAACAGCGGAATTTTTAGCAATAGAACAATGGTTGCAACAAGTAGCTTTAAATGGAAGAGCGCGACTTTAGGTCGGAGGTTGTGAGTTCGAGTCTCACCTTGTTGCCTAAATAAAAAATTATGAAAGGTTTATTAGAACAAGTACATGATGATGAAGCGTTTTATTATTTAGGTAGGCATGGTAATTACAATTATTCATGTAAAAGAAAACATTTGTTTTTTAACGAGGAAAAAGGAATGTATGATTGCTTACCTGAGAATGTTATAAAGAAAAAAACAAATGAGCCAAGATTTATAGAAACATTTTTTAAGGCATTTGCTGAATTTAATAAGAAAAAAGATTAATGCACATAAAACTTACCCATCCAATAGACAAGAAGATTGCTGCTGCTGCCATCAAAAGTATGAGAGTAGTAGTTGACACGAGGGAGCAGGAGAATAGCCATATAATAGAGTATTTTAATCAGAAGAAAATACCATTTGTAAAAAGGAAATTAGATTTTGCAGACTACTCTTGTGAGATTAATTCTAATTTACTTGGATTGCAAGTTGAAGCGGAATGGTTAAGTTTTGAAAATAAAGTTGTGGTGGAAAGAAAAAATAGTATAGATGAAATTGCTAACTGTGTCGGAAGCGATAGAGATAGGTTTGAAGCTGAATTCAAAAGGGTAAAAGCCGCTGGCGCAAAATGTGTTTTGCTTTTGGAAAAGTTCAGTTTCGACCATCTTTTTGGTGACGGCAAAATATTTCAAAATAGCTATACTAAAATGACTTCTGAGCAGATTGCAATTAGTGTAAATTCTTTTGTCGCAAGATATGATTTACACCTGCAGACTCTTGTTGACAATAAACATTCTGGAAGATTGATTAACAATTTGCTTTCAAGATATGCTTACGAATCTCTAATAGAATGATTGCAGTAAACTCTATTTTTAAATCAGTAAAGAAAGAAATCTCATTGCAGATTAGAGAAGTTACTGAAACGGAAGTGAAGTTTATAGAATTGATTGAGGCCGAAAGTATAAGAGGACCGAAACTTTGGATAGTTCCATTTGATAAGTTCAAAGAGGCGATTGAGAACAAGGCCTTAATATTTAATGAGAACGACACTATTACATACAATTACTATCAAAAAACAAACACAAACACTAAATTAAAATGGAAAAATCAAAGCAAAATTTCCTCGCAATCGCAGGAATTGAATTCACAAACGGAGTTAGGATACTAAAGCCTAAAAAAACAGTAATCAATCAATTAACAGGTTGCATTCCTTTGAATGGTGGATCAGGAGAAGGTAAGAGTAGTTTGATTGAAGCCTTGAAAATGGCAACAGTTGGTATTGATACTCGTAGAGATAATAACCTTGTTCCCACTGGTCAAGAAGAATCAGAATGGTTGGTGCCAATTGCTTACGTTGACAAGCCTAATGAAATACTTCTTTACATCCGTACAGTTGTAAAAAAGAATGGCGAAATTCAGCAGTCATTTATGGTGGATACCGAGAAGGGAAGAAAGACTGAAAAGAATCCGATAGCCGGAATGGAGAAATTAACTCCAAGCAAACTCCAGGATTTGATGCGTACAACTTTGACTTACGGAATAGATGATTTCCTTTCTGAAAGTCCTACAAAGGTTCGTGATTTTATTTTTAAAACTTATTCTGATGAATTGTTAAAGTTAGGATTGGTAGTTGAAAAGAATAGCCCAATGTACGCAGATAGCATTAATGGTAGATTGGAAGCTGCAATTGCCAACAGAGATGAAATTAGCCGAGAGCAAAGTAAGAAAGGTGCTTATGGTGTAAACCTTGAAGGATTTGTTTGCCCAAGAAAACCTAACTTAGATTTATTGGATGCAAAAAGTAGTGAGGCAATTCAGAAACTTGCAAATGCAAAAGCTACTAAAGAGGCGCAGAAGGGGCAAGTTGAAATTCGTATATCTGAAAAGCAAGCAAAGTTTGATTTGAAAAAGAATGAGGCTGAAAGTGTTAAGAAAGATATTGCTATTTGGAATGAATCTAAATTACGTGATGAAGCAACGTTTTTGTTAGATTTAAAAAAGGATTACGATTCTTTTAGTCAGCAAAAAGAATTTATAAATCAATCAAAGTTATTCTTGACTGCTGATGTAAATGCTGAACATAAAGCAAAACTTACTGAATCATTTGTTTTTATTGAAAATTATGTTCAAGAAGTATTAGGAAATTTTGATAAAGAAATAAATAATCGTCCTACACCATTACAAATCCCACTTGACGGCAAAGGTGTTCCAGAGAATCTTCCTGAAGAAGCAGTAACGTTGCTATTGAAATTACAGAATATAAGAGCAGAAGCAATTGCTATCCAAAAGGAGATTGAGGTCATTAAGAATGAGCCAACTGACGGAGATAACTCAGCAGTTGAACTTGCAGAAAAAGAACTTGCACAAATTAACTTAGAGATTGATTCCGCTAACAAAGATAATGAGTTGTTTGAGAAGTTTGAAATATTAGAAAGACACACAGAAGCAGAAAGAAAAGTAAATGAATTGCGTTCTGAAAGAAACAAAATGTTTACTCAAATTAACTGCAAAGTAAAAGGATTGACAATTGCTTTGACTGATGAAGATAAAGGCACGATGGCATTCTACTATGATGGTAATTACGATGTAAATTACTTTGGTAACCCTAATAAAACTCCGCAGTTAATTACTTCGTATTCAGCAAGTCAAAAAGTATTGATTTCAGTATTGCTTCAAGCTAATTTGCTAAAAGAAAACCAATTGCCGTTGAATGTACTTTATGTTGACAATGTTGGTATGGATTCCAAGGTCAGAGATTTGTTCGACTTGTTTGCTAAGAAGAATGGTTTAATGATTCTTGTTGCTCAAACTAATGATAAAACTATTGAGGACATTGGAAGCAATGAATTGTTGATTGAAAATGGTGAAGTATTTTATAGCGAATTAGCAGTATGAGCATGTTAGAACTAAACAGAGATTTGATAACCGCAAATCTTAATAAGCCATACGAAAATAGAATGGCATTGGCAATTGAATATTGGTTTAATGAGCAAGGAATGTTTCAATCAGATAGAGTTTGCAAACTGTTTTCTGTCAACCACAATGAATTTACGATTGAAGTTCAGAAGAAGATTTCTCAAATGTCTGGAGTTGAAATAAAAAATGAAGAACCAGAGGTTGTAGTTTTATTTACAAAATATGAATTAGATAAGTTGTTTCCAAAGCAGATGCACATGGATTTACCTTTTGGTCTTGATTTCTTTGATTTCATATTTGCAAACAAGTACGAAGATATGAGGGGTAAATGGGATTTACTTTTTACCAAAAAAGATTTAAGATTAATTTCCTAATGAGTATAGTAACTCTATTTGATGACCAACAAGTAGCTACAGATGAAATACTTAATACTTTTAAAAAAGGTATTAGGAGATTGATTTTGCAAGCTGAAACAGGATGGGGTAAAAGTGTGATAATTGCATACATGGCTTCAAATGCAATTAAGAAAGGGCGAAAGGTTTTGATTTTGACTAACAGAACGGAGTTACTTGACGGAACTGCAGAAGCGTTAGTCGATTTCAAAATCCATCCTTTCTTGATTAATGCAGACAGCAAGAAACTAAATATTTCTCACGATGTTTATGTAGCAATGAGCCAAACTATTAGAAGGAGAATTACAGATGCTTCTTATTCGAATTGGGTAAAAAGTTACTTTGATCTAATTCTAATTGACGAGTGCCATACGAATGAATACAATTGGTTCTTTACTGGCGAACACGCGAGATACGATGCTTACATTTGCGGCCTTACAGCAACACCAAGGAGAACAGGTAAGCAAAGGCAATTGGCAGAAGATTACTACGCGATTGTAGAAGGATTGCAAACTCAGGATTTGGTTACTTTAAAAAGACTTGCAGCACCGATTTACCATAAAGTAAATAAGTTTAGGCGCGATGTGAAGTTAAGAGTTTCCACCAAGTCGGGAGAGGAAGATTACAATGAGATTGATGCTGCAAAAGCCATGGACGTGGATGCACTTGCTGACAATCTAATTGAAGCCTACAACAAGTTTGCAAAAGGTAAGATTACAATTATGTTTTGTGCCGGAAGCGCAAATGTGATTAAAGCTTGTGTTCTGCTAAATCAAAATGGAATTAAAGCAAGGTATCTTATAAGTGAACCGCAAGAGAAAGAAGGAATCGAATTACATAAGAAATACAAACATTTGTATTCAGGACACCGAAAGACTTTAATTAAGCAATGGAAAAACAAAGATATTAAATGTATGGTCAACAATGGGATATTGACTACTGGATTTAATTTTCCTGAAATACAAGTTGCTTTTTTAAATAGAATTACTATGAGCTTAAATTTGTACAAGCAAATGATTGGCAGGGCAAGTAGATATGTGAAAGATGTAAAAGAAGTTTTTGAAGTGGTGGATATGGGAGATAACATAGACAGATTAAAAGAATGGCACTATCCTCACCAATGGAGTTTAAAACATACTATTGGAGAAAAAGGAATTGCTCCAACAAAGGATTGTCCTAATTGTAAGCAAGTTGTATTTGCAACAACAAGAATTTGCAAACGCATCAATCCAAAGACTTTAGAAATTTGTAATTTTACATTTCCCACTAATTCAAAAACAAAACTTGAAGCAGAATTTGAAACCATAGAATACAAGACGTATTCCTACGGAGATATATTAAAAAATAAACACAAATTACCATTTGAAGAACTTGAAAAACTGCGAAAGGAAAAAGGATTTAGATACTCTTGGTTGGAAGTTACCGCTTCTGAAACCAATAGAGAAGATGAATTTTTGAATTTCACTGTAAGGACCGGATGGAGAAACTTAGATAAACTTAAAATCGCATGAGCCAATTTACTGACTTAACAGACGTAGGATTACGTTACTTAGAAGCAGGTTATTCTGTATTACCCATTTGGGGAGATTTGACAGATGATATGAATATGAAAAAAACTCCATGCCTTAGAAGTTGGGAGTATTTTCAAAAGCACATAATAGGACCTGACAGTTGGGAGCAATCTTTTAAAGCTGGCAATTGGATAGGAATGGTTTGCGGAACTGTTTCTGGAAACTTAGAGTGCTTAGACTTTGAAAATCCTTTTGGTGATGCAAGAGAAAGATTCAAAGAATTCAAAGACATTCCTGATATCAATGCTTTGATTAAATCGAATAACTTAGTTATTGAAACAACACTTAGAGGTGGATACCATTTAGTTTACAGATGCTTGGAACCTGTTGGCAAGAAAATGGATTTGGCATTTAAGTGGGATGAAAAAGATAACAAAAAGAAATTGCTGATTGAAACAAGAAGCGAAGGACAGTACTTTGTTTGCAGCCCTTCAACTGGGTACACACTTAAATTTCCAGAAGATGGTTTCCTTTCAACGAAACCGATTACAATGGAAGAACGAATGTTTATAATAGACATGGCCAAGTCTTTCAATCAGTACGTTGAACCAAAAATGTATTACCAACCGCCCACAGATAAAAAGAGATTGGTAAACAATAGCGCAGTTGATGTTAGACCAGGTGATGCTTACAATGAAAGTCCAGAATCAATTGAAGAAGCAAGAAATTGGCTGAAAGGTGCAGGATGGAAAAATGACAATTCAAAGTATTGGGTTCGACCAGGAAAAGATTCGGGGCCAAGCGCAACGTTTGGATATGTAGCTGACAATGTGTTTTACGTATTTTCTTCGAATGCCACACCATTCGAATCAAACCGAGCATACAAACCATTTGATATTCTTTGTCTGCTAATGTACAATGGCGATTACAAGGCTTGTGCAAAGACTTTGAGAGAAAAGGGTTACGGAACTACAAGCGATGATACCAATGCTTCCTATAAGATAGCAAATGATTTTGCAAAGGATTTATTAAAGAAGTCAAACAAGGGAGAAACTTATACCGACAGAGATGTCCAAATGATTGCAAAACAAGCAAGCATTACCGAAGAAAAAGCAACTGCAGTATTAGAAAAGGTTTGGCAGCGCGACAAGTTAATGCAAGGGCAAGATAACTTAAGAACTGAAATCGAAAGGATTGAAAACTTCTTGCAGAGCAATTATGATATCAAATTAAATATCATTCAGCAGAAGTTGATAATTAAAAGTTTGAAAAATCCTGATGCAAGATTCTTGAATACAAGTGATATAATGCGTGACCTTTTAAAAAATCAATACAAGGTTAAAAAAGGAGATTTAGAAACCATTTTAGATTCTCAATTTGTTGACAAGATACATGAATTGAATGTTTACTTTGAATCATTGCCAGCTTGGAGCGAGAAGGATATTGACTACATTGATAGATATTCAAGTTACTTTACTTGCGAAACGGAAATTGAACAGAAATTCTTTAGCGTGATGCTGAAAAAGCATTTAGTAAGAGCAGTCAGATGTGCATTAGAAGGATTTGAAAACAGATTTGTATTCACCCTAATTGGAAGCCAAGAGAAAGGTAAATCAAGATACATACGTTACCTATGTCCATTCAACGATTACTATGTGGAAATGAATCCACTTGAAATGCAAGCCAAAGATGTGCAAGTTGCTCTCGGAAGGAATTTCATTTGGAACATAGATGATCTTGATTCTTTCTCTAACAATCAAGTTGCAAAACTGAAAGCAATTATTTCTAAGTCGCATGATAACGTTAGAGATGTGTACGCACGTAGGCAAGAAAGAGTTGACAGAATTGTTACATTCTTTGCAACCTCAAACAAAAAGAAACTATTTAGAGATGAATCTGGTAACACAAGGTTTTTAACTTTTTATGGTACGATTAATTCTTTTGATTACAACAATTTGAAAACAGGAAAAGTTGAGGTACCAATTGATAGCTTGTGGGCGCAAGTATTCGCTCTTTACAATTCTCCTAATTTCGATATGGAATTGACAGCAGAAGAAAAGAATACAAGGGATATAATAAACTTGAAATACGAGTGCGACAATTTTGTTACAGCATTAATTGAATTCAACTTTACAGTTGCTCCCAAAAGCGAAGATAAGTTTTGGTCATTTACAGAGATTTACAACTTCTTAATTTCTGAGTGTAGAAATATGAAAGAGTTAACAGGGACAGAAATTATCAGTTCATTTAATTCTTTGAATAGAACTTACAAAACACAAGAGAAAGATATATTTATAGAAGCAAAGGTTGATAAAGGTAGAGGCTTTTATCTGCAAAGTAAAAGTGAAAATGCTAAGAAGCACGAATACGATAGAATTAAAAATAGTTTAAATCCTTTCTAATGGCTGAATACAATAACTCACCATTCTCAAAAGAGAAGTGGGAAAAAATAAAATCGAAATGCGAAAAAGATGATGATTTGAAAATCATTTGGAATGTTTTTGAAAGAGTGTTTAATGGTTCCAATAAAAAAGTAATTGATGCTTTTGATAACTTCTTGGACTTTGCATTCACAACTATTGAAGTTGCCACCGGAATAGGTTTGACTGAGGAAGATTTCGGAGAAGAAGAATTGCTTGAAATGGGAGAAGTTACCAATTTGGTAGCAATGAGAAGGGTACTTGCTAAGATGCTTTTGAAAAACAAGGATGACAAAACTTTTGAAAGATTGGAAGTGATAATGAAAAACCTTGCAGGCAGGGTGCAGGAGCGCGAAGAATTTGTTGCCAAACTTTCTGCAGAAGATTCAGATGAAATTGTAAGTAAGAGTTCATTAGTTGAACTTGCTAAAAAACATAATCCTAAAGCTAACTAAATGAGTGTATCAACTATTGAAATCGAAAGGGTAACAAGGGCGCAAGCGGAGAAGTGGGGGCCTAAGTTTTTAAGAGAACCTATTCCAACTTGGAAGAACAAAACTGAGGCGTACAAATGGAAGGAAACGCAGGAGGCATTTTGGTATAATGGTTACAATGACTTAGATGGTTGGTATTACAAATACCTTAGTCAGTGCAAGATTAAAAATGCAATCGGTCAAATGATTGCTCCTTGGTGGAGAGATGGAGATGACTTTATTGTATCTCAAACTACTTCTCATGCGGTTAAAAATGGACGCGATAAATTCACAGTTAAGCGAAGGGAGTTTGGATTATCTTCTTGGGATGGTGGATTTATGCCTTTGGAGTATGCTATGCGCTATCCTGGTTCATCCATAAAAATGACAAGTTATTCCGAAGGTGCTATTGAGGAATTAATGATGAAGAAAATTGTTCCTATGGCAGAGCATTTCTTTTTGGAATCGGAAACTGCTTGGAAGAAAATGTTTGGTATGGATGCCGTATTGTGGAAACCAAAGATGGCGTACACTAAGGCTAATATGACAATGACTATTGATTTCGGAGAAGGTGTTGTGTCGACAATTACTGGAGTACAAACCACAAGGTCTGAAAAAGATACTGGTAATATGGAGGGTGGTAGAAATGTTTATGTATTCATTGACGAGTATTTCAGACACCGATTCCCAAACAAGGTTAGAAATTCTGCTGATGCATGTAGGAAGGAAGGATTTCAAAAGATAGGAATTATATCTTTAGGAGGTTCTGCAGGTGAGAGTACAGAAGAAGGAGCAATAGCAGCACGAGAACTTTGGGAAACGCATGAAGATTTAGGGATGGATATTGTTTTCTTGCCTGGTTCTCTTTGCATTAACAAAGCTCCGCAGTTAGATGATAACGGCAGGGAAATTCTTGGTGCGCCACCATTGTCATTTATGGTAAATGGTTACAGTCTGCAAGATGAAGCGGAAGAATGGATAAACAAAACTTGCGAGAAGTTTAAGAAATTAAGAGATAAGTCATACTACAATTCATTCCGAAAATCATACCCCAGAACTATTGAAGATATCTTCGAAACACTTGGTGACAATACTTGGGATGAAAGCGACAGAGATAGATTTAATGAGCAAAGGAAACGCATTTACATTGCCACAAGTAAGTTTGAGCCTTACGCCCTAGACTTGCGTCCTGACAACACAATTAATTTTAGAAGGGTAAATCAAAGTGCGATTGAAATTTTGGAAGAACCTAAGTCTGGTAATGATTACATTATTGGTGTGGATCCGATTCCAATTTTGTCAAGGGATAAAAAAGAAGATAGGTCCGACTTTGCGGTAACTGTTAAAAACAGAACTCAGCAGAAGTATGTGTTGCGCTACAATGAGCGAACAAACAACATTGCGCTATTGGAAAACAATCTGTTTAAGATTTGGTTAGCGTACTCAGGAAAGCCATATACAGTTGAATTGGAAAGAAACAGAGGAGATTCATTGTATGTACAATCTTGCCATCAAGGACATGATAAAATGTTTGCAAGAGAACCTTTTGAATGGAGGCCAAACAATGCAAAGGTATTTGATATTGGCTACGCTAAGACCGGACACAATGCTGATACTATGGCTGGGTTCCTAATGAAGTTTGCGCGAATGTACGATAAGGAAAGAAACCTATTTGGGATTGAAAACATTTGGGATTTAATGATGTTAGACCAAGTTGAGAAATTTAATGTTGGTAACAAGGATATTGCAGATGCTATGATTTCCTGCGAAATTCTTGATTGGGATTTGTCTTTGAAAGAGGAAAAAATAAAGAATTCAAACCAACAAAAGTCAACCACTAACTTTGTTTCTTACATTACAATTGAAAACGGAATGCGAGTTGTGAAATATATTGACTTGAATCAGAGCGCATTACCGCAATCAAGAGGAGTAAACAAACGTTAAGATTTGGTAGTTTGTAAACGTTTACTACATTTGTAAAAAATAACACACACTATGGCTAAGAAAGTAACATACATTCCGCAATCGGAAGCGGATGACGATTCCATTTACATTAAGATAGCAAAGATTTCTGATAAGGTTGATTTGTTTGAAAAGTCTAACAAGGATTTAAAAAATAAGTTAAGTATTCAGGCGCAAGAACTAAAGGAACTTAAAGTTAAAAATGCTAAGTACAAAAGTGTTGTAGCCCACGTTACAAGCATTGTTCCTCCAAAGGATAGATTTAATGTTTCCTTTAAAGGAAGCAATCATCCTTATTTTGAAGAACTTAAAAATTACTTTTTTCAAAACTTTAAAAACAATCCAACACAAAGGATTCCGAAACATATAATTTTAAAAAATAGACAATGGACTATTCCAAAATTGATTCAGTTAATTGCTTCGCTTTATGGCCAACAGTTTTTAAATACTGATTTCTTTAGCAAATTTACATTGAAGAAAATATTAACTGCTTCTGGATTACATTCTACTATTGTTAAACAATACATTTACGATGAAGTAGGAGAATCTGTATATACTTATGCATTCCCAATTCACAAAATAGAAGAACAAGAATGGTATTCGTAGGTTATTATCGGGTAAGTACCGACAAGCAAGAGAATAGTGCTGAAATGCAGCCTATTAAATTAAAGCAATTTGCAGATTACAAGAACATTGAATTGCTGCAAGTTTTTGGAGATGAAGATGTTTCTGGAGGCATTCCATTCAGCAAACGAGAGCAGGGCGCAAAGCTTATTGAGTTAATTGAGAGCAATCCTAACATAGATGGCATATTGGTAACAAACCTCACAAGGGCTTTTAGAGATGCAATTGATGGTTTATCAATGCTTACAAAATGGGCGCAAGATGGTTTGAAGGTTTATGTAATTGATGAAGGAGGAACGATTGACGTTACTACTCCAGATGGATTTATGAATGCATTAATTAAATTGGGTTTATCCCATTGGGAGCGATTGACAATTAAGAAGCGGACCAAGGATGCATTAGGCCACATGAAGGTAATGGGTCAACAATACGCAAGAGATAAGTTTGGCTATGATGTCATTGAAAGCAAGTTTGTTCCGAATCCAAGTGAACAGAAAGTAATTCAGATGATCCTTACAATGAAAAACGGAATGCACTTAAGTTATGGGAGCATTGCTGAGAAGCTAAACAATGATAACATACCTACCAAGAGAAACGCAACTTGGCACCATACCAGCGTTAAGAAAATTTATATTGAAAATCAAAACAGAACATTATGAAACTTATTGATAGCATCGAACAAAGACTGAAAAATATTGAGCCTATCAAACAAAGAATGCTTGAAGGCAAGATTAAAAGAGTTGAACTTGCAAATGAAATGAAGATTTCAAGGCAGCAATTGAACAATATTCTATCAGGATATACTGGAATATCTTTTAAAATGGAAAAAGAAATTGATGAATGCCTTTCAAGATTGGAAATGTTTGTTTAATTCTTTCCTTATATTTGCAATTCAAATTTGAATTGTGAATACAATTAACAATCCTCCTTCTCCAATTAATAAGATAGCCCAAATAAATAGGCTGTTGCAATTGGATAATTTAAAAGCTGTTAAGGAGTTACTTGTATTACTTCTTAGATATTTCCCTTTAGATATTGTAGCCGGATCGAATATTACAATTGAGAAGGATACCAATTTTAGTGTTTATAAAATTACTGCTACTGGAAGCGGAACTACATTATTATTGCAGACAGAAGGGGTAGATAACCCCGTTCAAAACTTATTAAATTTAGTTGCAGGAACTAACATGAGCATTACCGATGATGGTGCTGGGAACATTACGTTTGATGCAACGGGCGGTGGAGGAGGAACATATACTGTTGACAATGGATTAACTGAGAACCCTGCGAATAATTTTCAGTTGGGTGGGACGTTAATTCAAGATACGACAATAGATGCTGATACTTATTTATTAGATATTACAGGAACAGCAGCTAATGTTTTTCAAGTCAAGAATACAGCAACAGGAACTGCAGGTTATTTTGAATCAGCAGCCAATAGTGCTGTTGTTGCACAATCAACAGGTAAACCTGCGGTGTATGCTTTAACAAATGGAAATGAATGGGCAATTTACGGAATTACTAAGGTCAATGGGAATACTATTGAACCTATAATTGTAGCAGCAAGAGCTATTGTATCAGGAAGTGTTGGAGTTGGATTAGGTGGTTCTATTGACACAAGATTAACAAGAAGTTCTAGTAATGCAATGACTAATGGTAGCTCATTAATAACTTATTGGAGCGCAGTTGGTACTTTTGCTTCTACGTGGGAATTGCATACAGTTACGGCTAATACCTTAACTAAAAAAATGACAATGTTGCCAACGGGGCAATTAAATGTAAATAATTACGGTATTGGAACTTTTGTAACTGCTCCAACTTACGCATTAGGAGTAGATGCAAGTGGGAATGTGATTGAATTTACACCAAGTTCTGGAACAGTTACTTCTATTGATTTAACAATGCCACCTGCATTTTCAGTGACAGGAAATCCAATAACAACAGCAGGGACTTTAGCTGTAGCAGCAGCAGGATTAAGCACTCAATATATCAGAGGAGATGGGCAACTTGCTAATTTCCCAACATCAACTGGTGGAGGTTCAAGTGTTAGCTATTATCTTAATGGTTCTGTAAGTCAAGGAACTTTTGGTGGAGTAGCATTTAAACAAATGAGTAGGACTGCTGTTTTTGGAGCAGGTACAGATTTTACAATAAGTAGTAACGGATATATTCAGTCTTTTATAACAGATGCTAATGACCCAAATCAGTTATTAATTCCTGCTGGAAATTGGAATTTTGAGATGTATTTTAGTGCATCAAGTGGAGGAGGAAGTCCTACATTTTATGTAGAATTATATAAATGGAATGGAGCAACATTAACATTAATTGCATCAAGTTCAGCAAATCCTGAAGGTATTACAAATGGAACAGCCGTTGATTTATATGTAACTGCATTAGGAGTACCAAGTACTGTTCTTGCTGTAACAGATAGACTTGCAGTTAGAGTATGGGTAAATAATAGCGGAAGGACAATTAAACTCCACACAGAAGATAGCAACCTTTGTGAAATAATTACTACATTCTCAACTGGCTTAACTGCATTAAATGGCTTAACAGCACAAGTACAATTATTAGCAGTAGGAACGAGTGGAACTGACTTTACAATTAACTCAACTTCAGCAACACACACATTCAATATACCAGATTCATCAGCATTAAACAGAGGTTTGTTATTAGCTGCTGATTGGAGTACATTTAATGGAAAATTAACTTCTCCATTGACCACTAAAGGAGATTTACTTACATTTTCAACTGTAAATGCAAGATTAGGTGTTGGTAGCAATGGCACAATGCTTACTCCTGATTCAACTGCTACAACAGGATTAAAGTATTCAACGGCTAAATATGCTGATACTTACGCAATAAACAGACTTCTGTTTGCAACAGCAGCAAATGATGTTCAAGGTCTTGCTACTGCTAACAATGGAGTTCTTGTTACAAGCGCAAGTGGTGTTCCTTCTATCGGTACTGCTATTCCAAATGGAGTAACGGCAACAACACAATTAACAACAGATAATTCAACTAAAATAGCTACAACAGCTTATGTTACGACAGCAGTTGCAGTACCAACAGCAGGTAGTAATTTATATCTTTTTTACAACTATTAAACTATGGCATCAAATCCACAATTTGCAGCATTGCCGCAAACAAAATTAATAACACTTAGCACAGCAACAGCAGGTGTTAAAACTAACCCTGCAACGGGAAGTACATTATTATTAACAGGAACTTCTACAGTTGGTTATGCAGGAACTAAAATAACTACTATTGCAGCAAAAGCACAAGCTACAAATTCAGCATCAACTTTATTAATATTTATTACTGATACGACAGGAGTAGTTTCAACAGGTATTTTATTTGATGAAATTATAATTCCTGCAACAACATCTTCAACAACTGCTGTATCAGCTCGTGGCGTTACTGTATATACAGATTTACAATTAATGCCAGGTCAAGCAGTTTATGTATCTTGCACTATTGCAACTAATACAGTTCCAATTAACGTTTTTGTTTCAGCAGGAGATTTTTAATTATGTTCGGAGGATTCACAGCAAGACCAAATTTTGGTAATCAATTATTCCCATCAAGAACTTTAGGGCAGTTTGGAAATATATCAAACGCAATAGCTGCTAATTTTTTAGCTGCGACAGGAATTACTGACGCAACAACTATTAATGCAATTAATCAACTTGTAGCTGATTTAACTTTTTATGGATTAATTGCAAAATTAAGAGCTGTTTATCCGTTTGTTGGCTCAACAGCAACAACACAAAAATATAATTTACTTGACCCAAGAGATTTAGATGCTGCTTATAGGTTGTTTTTCTCAGGTGGATGGACGCATTCAGCAACAGGAGCTTTACCTAATGGCTTGAATGCTTATGCTGATACATTTTTTAATCTAAACTCTATGAACTCAATTAATGATATAAGTTATGGGTATTACGCAAGAAATAATTCAATAAGTCTTGGTTCTTTTGGATGGGGAGTTCCAATTGCTCTAATACCAGCAAATGAATTTTATATAAGGTACACTGGTAGTCAAAAATATGGTTATTTATTTGATACTGGTAATGATGGAGGTTCGGCATTAGATTGTAGAGGATTTAATGCAATGTCAAGAATTGCAAGTAATTTAAAATATATTCAATTAAATGCTACAATATCAACATTTACATCTGCATCATCTGGGTCATTATCTTCAAGAACTTTTGTTTTTTCAAGAGGCTCACAAGGTTATGAAGATAGAGAAAATGCTTTTGGTTTTATTGGAAATGGTCTAACATCTACTGATTTAACTAATTTAAGAAATTCTGTTCAAACATTTCAAACTACTTTAAGCAGAAATGTGTAGGTAATATGCTTACACTGTTGTATAACATAAACAATTAAAAAAAATAATAATGTTAGTATATCTACTTACAAACGAACAAGCAGATTCAATAAGAGGAGTTGAGTTCATCCCAGATAATTACTTCAATCCAATTCAAGATGCTGATGGTAATTGGATAATTACAGAAGAAGAAGTTAGTCAGTCTACAATTGATTGGGTAAAGGAATTACCTAAAATTGAATATAACCCTATTCCTCCTCCTCCAATGTTTGGTATGTTGGAACAGAATAACATTATTGAATAATAATTACTATTTTTACGCAACTTAAAAAAGCAATGACAATGGAACAGCATCAAGAAGGAACGGGTATTACAGGATGGGTAATAATGTTTATCAGTTTTTTATTATCGTTTCTTCACGAAGCAACAGTAGTTTTTCAGTTTTTTGCTGCTAGCATTGCAATGTTTTTCGCTTGTCTAAAGTTAGTTGAATGGGTGAGAAAACAAAAGTGGATTAAAAGAAAGAAAGGGATTTAGCGCACTAAAGTAACTCTTCCTAAGTCTCTTAATTTAAGCCCCGTAATTGTTGTGTAGTCACACGTGTAAACATATACTGCACCCATACATTTGTTGCCTTTATAAGTTCCGTCCCATTCTGTCACACCTTCAAAGATTACTTGTCCTTCGCGTGTATAAATTGTGATTAAATCTATTGTAATATTGTCACCAACAGGAATCCAAGTTTTGTTATCTCCATCAGGAACAAAAGCGTTTGGAGCGTAATATGTCCATTCTTTGCAACTGTCCACGTTTACGAGAACTTTATCAATTGATGTACAGCCATATTCATTGCTAATTTCAAGCTCCACAAAAAATGCACCTATACGATTAATTACAAGTGTAGCATCTTGTTCAGTACTTATGTAACCATCAATAGTCCATTGGTAAGCATAATTATTTTGTGTGGTAAGATTTATAATTGTGTCTTTGCAATACGCGATTTGCGAAAATGTACCAAATGGTATAATACTAAATAGTAAAACAAATCTCATTATACAAAATTACACAAATTGTATTATACATAATGTTAAATGATTGTTAGGTACATTCAGAAAACACTTCGCAACTTTCGCCTTCAAGTAAATCTAATTGATAATTATATTCTTCCGCATCGTTTTTTACTTTACCATTCCATCCTTTTGCTTGTTCTAAAATTTGTTTTGTAGTTCTATTATTCCTAAAGATTTGCTGTCCTAATCCATATAATGTTTCCATTCTATCAAAGAAATCAAAAGCATTGGGATTTTCTTTAGCAATTTGAAATAATTTCTTATCTGACTTTTTATAGCAAGTAATACAATTACCTTGATACCCTTTTAAATTCAGTCTAAACGGCTGTTGTTTCCAATAAAAATTAATCATTGGCTTACTCATTGGTATCATACTCTTTGAAACCAATGGGTAAATTATTCTAAGAGCCTCACGATTAGGATTCATTCTATCAAACTCATCTATTCTAATTCCTATTGCCAAGTAATATTTTTCTTTACCCCAAACACTTTTTGCAAATGCTTTAATTGGATTCATTTTTAATTCTCGTGTGCAATGTAAAAATGAAGGATTTGGTATTCCATATTTTTTAATTACTTCTTCAAACGGTTCGCCATTCCTTTTAGCATTTTCAAAATCAGTTAGTTTAAAACTTGTTCCTTTGCCTTTATCTTTTTGCACATAACATTCAATCCAATGTATCTTAAATCCAAAATACTTTTCACACTCATTAACAAAAATTAAAGTTTCTTCATTTTCTTGCCCAGTATTCGCAAAAACAAAAAGCATTTCATACTTATCTTGACAATGCTTCCAAAGCCATTGAGCCATAAATGCTGATGTTTCGCCACCCGAAAATGATACTAATAATTTTTGTTTCATATTTATTTTTTCTTTTCAAAAAATCTCATTGCTACATAGTGCATACCTAATGAACCAATAACAGAACCAACAAGATAAGTCCACATTAATATTGGTTTGTCAAAGTTTGTTACAACTTGACGAATAACAAGAAGCCAAATACCATTTGACAATACACTTGCTATTCCATGATAAAGCAAAGATTTGCTATTTCTTGCCCTACTCACTAAAGTGAAAGCAGCATTTTGCAAAATAACTAATCCTAACATTTTTAATAATTCAATCATTTTTTATTTAATTCCAAACATTCCTTTCAAATAATCTAATCCAGCATCGCTTTCTTTTGTATAAGGTTGCTCTTGCACTCGTTTTACATCATCATACCATATTATGCGCTCAATTATTTTTCTTTGCGCCTCTGAATAGTTATTTGCTTCTATTTCAGTTTTTAATTTTTTACCGCAAACTTCAAAGTACATTGTAAATTTTTTCATCTGCAAAATATTGACATTGAACTAACCATTCCGTATTTCTTATTTAGGATATTTAAACCTTGTTGCGGTTCTTCAGGTGATGCTCCTATTGACTGCGCGTAAGCATTGTATCCAATTAATGATCCATTTACAAAACAATCCTTGGTTGCTTGCCATCTCTGGTGATAGTGTCCCATGAAGTTATAATCAGCTACTTGCTGTTGGTTCATGCGCTGAATTGACTTTATTAGAGGCACTGTAAGGCCACCAATTCCACCTTGATACTTAATGTAATCACCATGGAAAAAGCGATTTACATAGCCCATTATATCTAAATAGATATAAATTCCATTTGCAATTGCAAACTCAACCTTTTTATTGTTGGAAAAGTAGTCTGCAATATCATTATACATCATCCATTCATAGGAGTTTCTGTAACCAGTTGAAACAAACTTTTCTTTTTCAGTTCGACCATGATTCCCATAATTACAAGGAATAATTATCTTATCAAACTTACCATGTTCAAGGTAGAAGTTTATTGCAGTAATAATCTTAGATTTTGCAAATCTTGTTGCTTGTGTTGGAGACAATAGGTTTGATTCGCGTAATTCTGTGTGTATGTTTCCTGTTATAAAATCACCTCCTAACCACAACACCATCTGCTTGATGTCGGAATTATTCCGTTCATGGTGAATCATTTTAAGGCTATTCTGAATAATCTTATTCCACCTTACTGTTGCAATCTCTAAGTTATAATCATTCAAGCCATTAATCGTTCTACCATCAACACTTTCTTCAAAATGGCAATCACTTAACTGAATTATTGGAATTGCTTCGTTCTTGCTTTCAGATAGGATTGGCTCTATCTTTACTATACTAACTGGTTCTTTAACGTTTATTAATGCGTCAAATCTTTTTTCTGAATCTTCGTACTCTTTTAATAAGTGGTCGTATTTACTTTTTAATTCTTTAACTTTAGCCGATTCCGCACGTTTGTTAAAATCAATTGCAATAAGTTCAGATGTAGTCTTTGGAACTTCTACTTCTTTTTCTTTTAATTGTTCTCCATTTTTAAACCTTCCAAATGCTGATTTTAAGGCAGGATAACTTTTATGATTGTATTTTATTCCTATTGATTCACCAATATCTTTGCATGTTGTAAATCCTTCACTTAATTTTTGTCTTACGATTTCTGCATAATTCATAGTCAATAGTTTAGGTTTTTACAAAAGTATGTAAAAATATGATTACTCGATACTTATGTTATTTTCAATAAGTTCTTCCCTGATTTTATCTCTTATTAATTCAAAAGCTTTACAAGTGTCATTAGATAAGTTATTATTATACTTAATCTCACTTCTTAAATACTGGTCAAGCTCCCAAATAACAGATTTATACTTATCAGCATTAATAGCTGTTTCAAATTCTTTTTGGTCATCTCTTAAATCAAATTCTAGTATTCCTTTCATTTTATGTAATTTTTAACATTTATTGGTTGGAAAAAGTGTATTGTTTTATTTTTATTATTTATTGAATGAGTTATCATTCGGAAAATTAAAAAAAGTGTCACAATGCGTCATAAGTAACGCATTAAGCATGTTTATTGTGCATTTAATAACTCATTAATCTTATCTTTCAATTCCTCATCAATCTCATTTAGCAATATACCTTTGAGCGCACCAATGCATTCGCCAAGCTTTGCAGAATTTTCAATGTTGCGCTTTTCTAATACTTTAATACGAGCTTCAAGTTCTTCAATATAGTTCATAGTCCAAGTATTCATTAAAATCCAATTACACTTGCTAAAATATTTCCTGTTACATTTATATTTTGT